>Ga0193753_10000132_pt1 | contig 69605 bp, 64 predicted proteins | sample H1c2metaG_FD_144925 | JGI IMG/M metagenome (GOLD analysis project Ga0193753, IMG submission 144925) | Soil microbial communities from a riparian zone of the East river system, Colorado, United States - H1c2 | ecosystem: Environmental > Terrestrial > Soil > Riparian zone | place: USA: East...
ATTTTGACCGCGACTTGAAGCTGGAGCGGCGCGCCGAAATGCGCAAATTGCAACTCGACCCGGATCGTCCCACCGGCATGGTTATGTTCGGCGGCCATGGATCGCGGGTGATGCGCGCCATCTCCAAGCGGCTCGATGATGTGCAGCTCATCCTGGTATGCGGCCACAACGCCGTGCTCGCCGACAAACTGCGCGCCATGCCCGCCTCGGCGCCGCGCGTCGTTGTGGGCTTCACGTCGCAAATCGGCTTTCTCATGCAGCTCTGCGATTTCTTCATCGGCAAGCCAGGTCCCGGCAGCATCAGCGAAGCCATTCAGCAGGGATTGCCCGTCATCGTGGTGCGCAACGCCTGGACCATGCCGCAGGAGCGCTACAACACCGGCTGGGTGGAGGAAAATGCGGCGGGCGTCGTGCTGGATTCCTTCAAGAGCATTCGTTCAGGCGTCGCGCAGGTCGAGGATCATATCGACCTGTACCGCGCCAGCGTCAGGCGCATCAAGAATCGGGCCGTGTTTGAAATTCCGGAAATTCTGGAGCGAATACTAGCGGCGCCGGCTCGGGTTGGCTTCAATCTCTCCCAGCATCTCCGCTCCCCCGAGCGCTTGCATCTGTCCTAGGATCCAATCGCGCCGCTGCTGCACGTAGGCGGACGGCGCTGCGGCCAAGAGCCGCTGCGGATTGGGCAGGACCGCCGCCAGCACGGCGGAGTCGCTCGGGGTCAGGTCAGCGGCGGATTTGTGAAAAAAACGCTCCGCGGCGACCTCGGCGCCGTAGGTGCCATAGCCGAATTCGGCGATGTTCAAGTAGATCTCCAGGATGCGCCGCTTAGGCAGGCACGCCTCGATCAGCACCGTAAAATAGGCCTCCACCCCCTTGCGAAAATAGCTGCGGCCCGACCACAAGAACATATTCTTCGCAACCTGCTGGCTGATCGTGCTCGCGCCGTGGATGCGGTGACTGTGCTGGTTCTTCTCGTAGGCCTTCTCGATGGCCTCCACGTCAAATCCCCAATGCTCGGGAAATTTCTGATCCTCGGATGCCACAACGGCCAGCGGCAGGCTCGGTGAAATCTTGTTCAGGTCCGCCCAACGATGGCGGGACACGTAGCTCTTGTCGTGCTTCGACCACGCGGCCATTTGAGTCTCGGCCATGTAGGCGCTGAACGGCGGGTTCACCCAGCGCAGCAGCGCCACCGTGCCGGCGCTGATCGCGACGCACAGTACACCTAACCCGAAAAGCGTCCACGCCAGCCGCCGTAGGAATGATTTTTTTTGCGCCACGCTTGCTAGGCTTTTACCCGGCGTACGCTTTTCATGGTGACCGATTCAACCGGCACATCGTCGAACCCACGCTTGCGGCCCGTCTCCACCGCCGCGATTTTATCGACGACATCCATGCCCTCGGTCACCTTCGCGAAAACCGCGTAGCCGAAGTTGCCGCGCGAGTGGTCGAGAAAATCATTGTCTTTCAGATTGACGAAAAACTGTGACGTGGCGCTGTTGATGTCGTTGGTGCGCGCCATCGACAGAGTTCCGCGCTTGTTCTTCAAGCCATTGTCGGCCTCGTTTTTGACCGGCGCCTTGGTTTTCTTTTGCGTCATGTCTTCCGTGAACCCGCCGCCCTGGATGACGAATCCTGGAACGATGCGGTGAAAGATGGTGCCGTCGAAGAAGCCCTCGTCGATGTAGCGGGTGAAATTGGCGACCGATTCCGGCGCCTCCTTCTCGAACAGCTCAATGGTGAAGTCGCCCAGGGTGGTTTCGAAGCGGATCATGGAGGTTCCTAGTGTTGTGTGTGAATGCCCAGCGTAACGCGGGGTTTGCCTGAAAAGTCGGGAAATGTGCGAATCGATGCAAAGCCGTGCCGCTCGAGCAGCTGCGCGACTTGTTGCGCTTGAGTCAATCCGTGCTCCAGCGCCAGCCACCCCTGCGGGTGAAGGTGCTTGGGCGCCTGCGCAATGATGGCGCTGAGCGCTTCCAAGCCGGTGGGCCCGGGGCTCAATGCCATGAGCGGTTCCGCGGCCAGCGCCTGAAGTGCGGGATCGGTCGCCGAAACGTACGGCGGGTTGGCGGCGATCAAATGAAAACGCTCGCCAGGCACGGCCTCAAACCAGCTGCCCAGGCGCCATTGAATGGAGAGCTGCAATGCTTGCGCATTGTGCCGGGCCACTTCGAGAGCGGCCGGCGACAGGTCCACGGCGGTAATCGTCCAGCGCGGCCGCTCGTGAGCGAGCCCTAAGGCGATGGCGCCGCTGCCGGTGCCCAAGTCCAACACCGCGCAAGGCTCATCGCGGGGCAGCAGCCTCAAGGCCTGCTCGAGCAGGGTTTCGGTTTCCGGCCGTGGAATCAGGACCGCGGGCGACACCTTGAGCGGCATGGACCAAAATTCGCGATTGCCTGTGAGATAAGCCACCGGTGTGCCGCCGGCACGCTGCCGGATGAGGTCCGCATAGGCGCGCTGTTGGTCCACCTCAAGCGGTTCCTCGGCGCGCGCGATCAGCGCCGAGCGCGGCATCCCGAGCATGGTCGAAAGGAGAATCTCCGCATCGAGGCGCGGCGAATCGCTGTGCGCATCCAGTCTTTGCGCGGCGCTCTTGACGGTTTCGGCAATCGTGACCTGCGTACTCATTCGACTTGGTTCGCGAGCTCCTCGGCTTGGTGCTCTTGATTGAGCGCGCGCACCAACTCGTCGAGGTTGCCGTTCATGACGTCATCGAGCTTGTACAGGGTGAGATTGATGCGGTGGTCGGTCACGCGCCCTTGCGGAAAATTGTAGGTGCGTATGCGCTCGGAGCGATCGCCGGAACCGACCTGGAGCTTGCGCGACTGCGCCTGGGCGCTTTGCTGCTTCTCGCGCTCCGCGGAGAGCAGCTTGGCCTTGAGCAAAGACATCGCGCGTGAACGATTTTTGTGCTGCGAGCGCTCGTCCTGGCATTCCACGACGATGCCGGTCGGCAGATGCGTGATGCGAATGGCCGAGTCGGTCTTGTTGACGTGCTGACCGCCGGCGCCCGAGGATCGATAGGTATCGATGCGCAGCTCCGCCGGGTTCAAGTCCACCGCCTCGACTTCTTCCAGCTCCGGCAGGATCGCGACCGTGCACGCCGAGGTGTGAATGCGCCCCTGCGCTTCGGTCGCGGGCACGCGCTGCACGCGGTGCGTGCCGGATTCAAATTTGAGCAGCGAGTAGGCGCCGCGTCCGATCACGCGGCTGATGATTTCCTTGTAGCCGCCATGTTCGCCGGGACTCTCGCTCAAGACCTCGACGCCCCAGCCCTTTGACTCGGCATAGCGGGCATACATGCGAAACAGATCACCGGCAAAGATGGCCGCTTCGTCGCCGCCGGTACCGGCGCGGACTTCCAGGAAGATGTTGTTGTCGTCGTGCGGATCCTTCGGCACCAGCAGGCGCTGCAGCTCGAGTTCCTCGCCCAACAGGCGCGGATTCAAATCCGACAGTTCCTCCTCCCCCATGGCGCGGGTGGCGGGGTCTTTGTCAGCCGCTAATTCCCGGGCGGTGGCCGCGTCGCCCTCGAGGCTCAAGAAGCGGCGGTAGCGGCCAACCAAATCCTCGAGCCGCGAATACTCCATGGAGAGTTCGCGGAACTGGTTTTGCTTGGAAATGACGCCGGCGTCGGACAGCAAACGGCTGATTTCCTCGAAGCGCTCGTCGAGTCTTTCCAGCTTGCGCCGGATGGAGTCTTTCATAGGGCGCGGATTATAGCGGCCTTGGGGCGCCGGGGAGCCTGTCTCTCAGACAGACGGCTAATGCCGGTCGCGTTCTTCGGTCAAAAGGCGGGTAACCGTCTCCGCCAGGGCCAAATCAGCCAGTTCCGCGGCCTGGCGCAGGGCCTGTGTCGGGGCGTGCAGCAGCCGGTTGGTGAGCGTGTTGGCGAGATAGTCGATCACCTCGTCGTTGGATTTTCCCGCCGCCAGCATGCGCCGCGCCTGCTCCACGGTTTGCTGGCGGATCCCTTCAGCCTGCTGACGCAGTGCACGAATCGCAGGGCCTGCATCCTGTGCGCGCGACTCGGTCAGAAATCGCGCCACCTCGTCATTGATGAGCAGACGCGCGCCGCCGGCGGCCATTTCGCGCTGCTGCATATTCTCGTCCACCAGCTGCTGCAGGTCATCGATGGAGAAGAGGTACACGTCTTCCAAGTCGGCGACTTCGGGTTCGATATCGCGCGGCACGGCCATGTCCACCATGAATATGGGTCGACGGCGCCGCGCGCGAATCGCGGCCTCAACCGCCCGTTTGGTGATGACCGGAACGGGGCTGGCGGTGCAGCTGATGACGATGTCCGCGCCGGCCAATTCCTTGTCCAGATCGCTCAACGGGGCCGCGTGGGCTTTGAGTTCAGCGGCAAGCGCTTCAGCCTTCGCCAAAGTGCGATTGGCAATGACCATGCGCTTGATGCCCGCGCTCATGAAATGCCGCGCGGTCAGTGCGTTCATATCGCCGGCGCCGACCAGGAGGGCGTTGTGGGCGCTCAGGTCCTCGTACACGCGCCGCGCCAGACTGACCGTCGCCGAGGCCAGCGATACGGCATTGGCACCGATGCGGGTTTCGGTGCGCACCCGCTTGGCGGCCGAAAAGGCCGCCTGAAACAGCTTGTTGAGAATCGGCCCTGTGCTGCCGCTTTCCTGCGCGACGCGGTACGCGTCCTTCAGCTGGCCGAGGATCTGCACCTCGCCCAAGACCATGGAATCGAGGCCCGATGCCACGCTAAAAGCATGTTCGACTGCACGCGAATCCTGATGGACATAAAGACTCGCGGCCAGGTCAAGATTGTTGCCGTGATGCCGCTCCAGCCATTTCGATAATTCTGTGCCGCTCACCGGACCCGACCAATACACCTCGGTGCGGTTGCAGGTCGACAGAATCACGGCTTCGGCGACCCCCAACTCCTCGCGCAGCGTCTGCAATGCGGCAACCAACCGATCCTCGCCGAACGCCACCTTTTCGCGCAACGCGACGGGCGCGGTCTTATGGTTGATGCCGAGGATATTGAATGCCATGGAAGCGCTTTGGCCTGATTCTTAAGGAATTCTGGTGTAAAAACTACAGTGATATCAAGGATGAATCCGCGGCATCGGGTTATTCATTTCGCTATAGTGAGGCCGTGTTCTCGTTTTCCATCATCAGCAGGGCTGGTTTAGGGCTTGGCGTGCTCGCCTTGAGTGCCTGCGCGGGTACTCATCCGAAGGCCGACGTGCAGGCGCCGCAGTCATTTTATACCGTCACGGGCGAGTTAGCCCTCGCACGTCAAGAACCGCGCGTCGCCGCGATTCAGTATGCCAACGCGGCGGCGCACGAGACCGATCCGGAAATCCTGAAGCGCGCAACCGAGGTGACCGCCGAGACGCTGCAGCCCTCGCTCATGGCCGGTGTCGCGGCGCGCTGGCTCTATGTCGATCCGAAATCGCTGGATGCGCAACGCGCAGCGGCCAGGGCAGCCCTCGCGCTCGACAAAGTCGATGAGGCCGCGGCCCACTACCGAATCGTGCTGATGAATTCGCCCGCAGGGGTGGATGCCGAATTCGCCGATGTCGAAACGGACCTGGGGACCAATGAGAATGTGTTCGGCGCACATCAACTCGCGGACCGACTGGCCTCCTACTTTCCCACCTCACCGTCGGCGCTGCGCATCCAGGGTGTCGCGGCCATGCGCGCCGATGATCCGGCCGCGGCCGTGCACAGCTTGAGCGGCGCGCTGGCGATCGAAGCGGCGGCCACGAGCGAGTCCGGGAAACCCATACATAAGGAATTGGCGCAGACGCTGCTGCGCGCGCGGATCATGGCGGGCGATGTCGAGGAACCCTTGCGTTCGGCGAAGGCCCAGCTCGACGCTGACGCCTCGCCCACGAATCGCTTCAACTATGCCGCATTGCTGATGACGGCACAGCGGCTGCCGGAAGCCACGGAGCAATTGGAGATTCTGGGACGCAACGCCGAATCCACCGCGGTGGCGCTGCGCCTGCTTGGATTGATCGATTTTCAACAAGGCCACTTCGATGCGGCGTCGGCACGATTCAGGCAGCTCTTGACCGCCGGAAAGTTCGCCGACGATGCATTTTACTACCTGGCGATGATCGCTGACCGCAACGGCGATCCTGAACGGGCATTGCGCTTCTTTTCGCAGGTGCAGAACGGCGAGAATGTGGTGCCTGCGCTGCTGCGCGCCGCGACGTTGCTCTACAAGCACGGCGCGCCAAGCGCGGCGGACGAGCTGCTCGATAAGCTGATGGAAGACGAACCGCAGCGCGCGCCGGAGATTCTCACCGCGCGGGCGCGAATGTACGCGCAGTCCCGCGACCTGAACAAGGCATTCGCCGTGTTGGAAAAAGGCGCCATGGAATATCCGGACAGCGTGGAATTGCGCTATGCGACCGCGTCCGTCTACGAAGAGCAAGGACAAATCTCGGCAGCGCTGCGCGAATTGACCCTGGTGGTCAAAGCCCGGCCAAACGATCCGGCGGCCATGAATGCCCTGGGCTTCACGCTCGCCGATCATATGAAGAATCTGTCGCGGGCCCGCAAGCTCATCGAGCGCGCCCATGCGGCGGCGCCGAGGAATCCCGCGATTTTGGACAGTTTGGGCTGGGTTCATTTCCGCCAAGGAAACGCGAGCGAAGCGCTGCCTTTTTTGAGGGCCGCGTATGCGGACGACCGCGATGGCGACATTGCGGCGCATCTAGGCGAGGTCCTGTGGAACGTCGGCCAACAGGATGAGGCGCAGCGGATCTGGTCCGAAGCCAGCGCCATCGAGCCCGAGAATCTGTTACTCAAGTCGACGCGGCATCGCTTGACCCAAGCAAACTGAGTCAGCATGCGGCGCGCGTTGACGATGGTTTGTTGTTGTGCGTTGGCTGCCTGCGTGAGCACACGTCCGGCTCCGCCGCCGGAGGCAAAGTGGGAACAGCGCCTCGGCGAATTGCAGAACTCCGCTTCGTGGCAACTCGATGGACGTGCCGCCGTCGCCCTAGGTCAGCAGGGCTGGCAGGCCACGCTCAATTGGCGCCAGTCCGACAACACCGCGGAAGTGCACCTGTCGGGTCCTTTCGGCATCGGTGCTCTGGTGCTCAAGCAAAGCGCGGAGGGATTGTCGCTGAACGGTGCACCGCCGAGCGATGCGGTGCTGGCCCAGGTCCAAGAAAAATTAGGATTCGACCTGCCGATCGAGAATTTGCATTACTGGTTGTTGGGTGTGCCGAATCCCGCCTCCACGTTCGATCTTGCGCGCAACGGCCAGGACCGCGCCGCCACCCTGAGCCAGGCCGGTTGGAGCGTTGCCTACGATCGTTATTTGCCGGTGGCGGGCGACGTGCTGCCCGGCCGCCTGGTCTTGAGCCGCGGAGACGTGCGGGTGCGTATTTTCATTGACCATTGGGATTGGCCCAAATGACGGCGGGGCGGTCGGTGTGGCGGGCGCCCGCGAAGCTGAATTTATTTTTACACATCTTGGGCAGGCGGTCCGACGGCTACCACGAACTGCAAACCTGCTTCCAATTCGTGGATCTTTGCGACGAGATCGCACTAGAGGTGCGCGCCGATGGCCAAATTCGACGCGCCGTGGACATCCCCGATCTGCCGGAGGATGCCGATCTTTGCGTCCGCGCGGCCCGGGCACTCAAAGACGCCGCGGGCGTGGGCTTGGGCGCCGACATTCACCTGCTGAAGCGCATTCCCATCGGGGCCGGATTGGGGGGAGGAAGCTCGGACGCCGCAACCTGCTTGGTGGCGCTCAATCATCTTTGGGGAATCAACTTTCCGCCTGAAAAGCTGGCCGCCCTCGGCCTCAAGCTGGGCGCGGACGTACCGGTATTTGTGCATGGCCGGGCCGCCTGGGCGGAAGGAGTTGGAGAGCGCCTGACGGCGCTATACCCTCCAGAGGCCCCTCTTGAGCCTAACTACTTGATTTTGAAGCCGAAAGTCTTTGTGAGCACCGCGGCGGTGTTTCAAGATCCTGAATTGACAAGGAATTCTCCGCCCATCACAATTCACGGCTTCCTGGCGTCCGGTGGAAGGAACGATTGCTTGGGCGTGGTGCGACGCCGCTATCCTGAAGTTGCACATGCGCTCGATTGGCTGTCGCTCTTTGGTGCTGCGCGCCTGACTGGCACTGGGGCCTGTGTTTTTTTGGCCTGTGAGACATTGAAACGGGGGCAAGAAATATTGAGCAAGTTGCCGCCGGAGTTTGAAGGCTTTCTGGCTCGCGGACTGAATGACTCGCCCTTGCTTGAGGGATTGCGGACCGGCTAAGGCCGATCTGAAGTTTTTTTCCAAGTTGGGGTGTCGCCAAGTGGTAAGGCAGCGGGTTTTGATCCCGCCATTCGGAGGTTCGAATCCTTCCACCCCAGCCATTTTGAGCAAGGTCGATGCAGCAAAATAATGAATTCGATTCGTTGTCGATCGCGGTGTTCACGGGTAACGCCAATGCGCCGCTTGCGCAGGAGATCACCCGGCACTTGCACGTGCCGCTGGGGCGCGCCGATGTGGATCGATTCAGCGATGGCGAGGTCAGCGTTGAGCTGAGAGAAAATGTACGCGGGCGCGACGTGTTCATTCTGCAGCCGACGCATCCGCCGGCCGAGCATTTGATGGAATTGTTGATGATGGCGGATGCCTGCAGGCGGGCCTCCGCGAAACGGGTGACCGCGGTCGTGCCGTATTTCGGCTATGCACGTCAGGATCGCCGCCCGCGGGCGACCCGTGTGGCGATCACCGCCAAATTGGTCGCGAACATGATGACGCGCGCCGGTGTGGATCGATTGCTGACGGTGGATTTGCACGCGGATCAAATTCAGGGATTTTTCGACATCCCGGTGGACAATGTGTACGCATCGCCGGTGCTGCTTGGCGAGGTCTGGAAACGGAAGTACCAGAACATGATTGTGGTGTCGCCCGATGTGGGCGGCGTGGTGCGCGCCCGGGCGCTGGCAAAGCGCTTGGATGATGCGGATTTGGCCATCATCGACAAACGGCGGCCGAGGCCGAATGAGTCGAAGGTGATGAACATCATCGGCGAGGTCGAAGGCAAAACCTGCGTGCTCGTCGATGACATGGTCGATACGGCGGGCACATTGTGCCAGGCCGCGCAGGCGCTGAAAGACGAAGGGGCGCTCAAGGTCGTGGCCTACATTACGCACCCGGTATTGTCGGGCCAGGCGATCGAGAAGATTTCGAAATCGGTGCTGGATGAATTGGTGGTCACCGATACGATACCGCTGTCGGAGGCCGGCATGGCGTGCAAGCGGATTCGCCAGCTGAGTGTGGCCGGATTGTTGGCAGAAACCATCCGCCGCATCAGCGATGAGGAGTCGGTGAGCTCGCTGTATATCGATTAGTTTTGGTTTAGGTCGGTGCCCAGCAATTGGTCGCGATGCTGGGCGCTTTGGTTTGTGATTCAACTGGAGAAGATTATGAAAACCTCTTTCGAACTCGTTGCCGAGTTCCGCGAGACGCAAGGCAAAGGTGCGAGCCGCCGCCTGCGTCACGACGGAAAAGTGCCGGCAATTCTTTATGGCGGCCATGTGGCCGCGCGCACTCTCACCTTGAGCCATCAGAAGCTTCTGATCATGCTCGAGAACGAGCGCTTTTATTCGACCATCCTGAATTTGAAGGTGGGCGATCAGTCGCAGGCGGCGATCTTGAAGGATGTGCAGCGGCACCCGTTCAAGAATGCGATCGTGCACATCGATTTTCAGCGCGTCGAAGAGAACGAGAAGATCCGCATCAGCATTCCCTTGCACTTCACCGGCGCGGCGGTTTCGCCGGGCGTCAAATCGCAAGGCGGCATCGTGTCGCACATGCGCACCGAGGTGGAGGTTTCCTGCTTGCCGAAGGACTTGCCGGAATTCATCGAAGTCGATATTTCGGGACTCTCACTCAACGAGAGCATCCACTTATCGCAGCTGAAGGTTCCGCAGGACGTCGTCCTGGTCGAGTTGGCGAAGGAAGACGCGGCAGTGGTCGCGATCCACAGCCCACGTGCTGAAGAGCCTGAGCCCACGGCAGCGGCAGCGGCTGTGCCGGGTGCGGAAGGTGCGGCAGTCGCGCCGGCAGCAGCTGGGGCAGCGGGAGCACCGGCAGCAGCCGGGGCTGGAGCGGCAGCGCCTGCGAAGAAAGAGGAAGCCAAGAAGGAACCGGCAAAGAAAGACGCGAAGAAATAATCTTCCAAAAGCGTTGTGTCATGAGGGCCGTCGGTTTGACGGCCCTTGTCTTTTAAAGGCTTTGTCTCATGGCTGGTTTACCGTTGCGAATTATCGTTGGTCTGGGCAATCCAGGGCCTGAACATCAGGTGACCCGGCATAACGCGGGTTTCTGGTTTGTGGACCTGCTTGCGCGCCGTCACGGCGGCGAGTTTCGCGACTACCGAAAATATTCAGGCGAAACCGCGAAGGTCAACATCGAAGGACATGAGATCGTGCTGCTCAAGCCCACGACCTATATGAATCGCAGCGGCCTGTCGATCCGGCAATTGAGCGACTTCTACAAGGTGCTGCCACCGGATATCCTCGTGGCGCATGACGAGCTCGACCTTCCCATCGGCGCGGTGCGCCTCAAGCAGGCCGGCGGTCATGGCGGGCACAATGGCTTGCGCGACACGATCGCCCACATCGGTGAGACGTTCTGGCGCATGCGTTTGGGTATAGGCCACCCTGGCAACAAGGCCGACGTCATCGACTATGTCCTCACACGCGCACCGCGCGCCGAAGAGGATCTGATTCTGGACGCCGTCGGCACCGCGGTGGACTGCATACCGCTGCTGCTCGATCAGGGCGCGGAACGCGCCATGACCCGCTTGCACAGCCGGGCAGGAAAAGCGTAATGCCCATCCGCTGTGGAATCGTTGGTTTACCGAACGTGGGCAAGTCCACGCTGTTCAATGCGCTCACGCGTGCGCAGATCGCGGCCGAGAATTATCCTTTTTGCACCATCGATCCCAATGTGGGCGTGGTGCCGGTGCCCGACCCGCGCCTCGAGAAACTGGCGGCGATCGTGCACCCGGAAAAAATCCTGCCGACCACGGTGGAATTCGTGGACATCGCAGGATTGGTGGCGGGGGCCTCGAAGGGCGAGGGGTTGGGCAACAAGTTTCTGGCACACATTCGCGAAGTGGATGCGGTCGCTCATGTCGTGCGCTGCTTTGAGAACGATGACATCATTCACGTCGCGGGCAAGATCGACCCGGCCAGCGACATTGAAGTCATCAATACCGAGTTGGCGCTGGCGGATCTGGACAGCGTCGAGAGGGCCTACCAGAAGGCGCTGAAAGCGGCGAAGGCGGCCGACAAGGATGCCGTGAGAATGCGGGACCTGCTCGAGAAGGTGCGGGCCCAATTGAATCAAGCGAAAGCGGTACGGCTGCTCAAGCTCGATCCCAATGATCATGCGCTGTTGCGTGATCTGCACCTGCTCACCGACAAGCCCGTGATGTATGTCGCCAATGTGGATGAAGCGGGTTTCACCAATAATCCGCGCCTCGATCGGGTCCGGGAAATCGCGGCCGCCGAGGGCGCCATCGTCGTGCCTATTTGCGCGGCCATCGAGGCGGAGATCGCGCAACTCGAGGAAGCCGACCGGGCTGAATTTCTGGCCGAGTTGAAATTGGACGAGCCGGGGCTCAACCGCGTGATCCGCGGCGGCTATTCATTGCTGGGCCTGCAGACCTATTTTACGGCGGGCGTCAAAGAAGTGCGTGCCTGGACGGTGCATGCCGGGGCGACTGCGCCGCAAGCGGCCGGCGTCATCCACACCGATTTCGAACGCGGTTTCATACGCGCCGAAGTGATCGCCTACGATGACTTCATCAAGTTCAAGGGCGAGGCCGGCGCCAAAGAGGCAGGCAAGTTGCGTTTGGAGGGCAAGGAGTACATTGTCAAGGAAGGCGATGTGATGCACTTTAGATTCAACGTCTAGGCGGGAGCCAAAATGAAGGGACGCACGGGATGGAATCCTTGGTGGGTGTCATTGGCGTTTGTCGCGATGAGCGGTGTCGCAGCCGATGAATCATCGGATGACGAAGCCAGCATTCGTCAAGTGCAGGCGTTTCAGGCTTATGCATGGAATCGGCACGACGCGGCGGCTTATGCCGGCTTGTTCACCGAAGACGGTGATTGCGTCAATGTCTTGGGCTGGTGGTGGAAAGGCCGCGCGCAAATCGAGAGCAAGCTCACCGCCGCGTTCGCCTTCGTGTTCCACGAAAGCCAGCTCACCATTACCGATATCTCAGTGCGCTTGTTGTCACCGACGATTGCGATTGCGCACGTCAGTTGGACGATGACCGGCGCGAGGACCCCGCCCGGCATGCCGGAACCGAAGCAAGGCATCGAGATCCAGGTGCTGCAGAAAAAAGCGGGGCATTGGCTGATTCAAAGTTTTCAGAACACCAATGCGGTGCCGGAGAGACCATTCCCCCTCGGGCCGCCGCCAGCCCCGGCCAAACCGTAGCTCAGGGGTTGAACATGGATCGAGTCAAGGGACAGGCGAATCCACTGGTAAGCAAAGTTCACGGCAAGGAAAAGCGCTGGAGCGCTGAATTTGCCGCACTCCGAGAACTTTGCCTCGCGTCGGGTCTCCATGAAGAGCTGAAATGGGGTCAAGCTTGCTACGACCTCGATGGCGGCAAGATCGTTTTGATCCACGGTTTCAAGGATTATTGCGCACTGCTGTTCATGAAAGGCGCTTTGCTGCAAGACCCCAAGGGCATCCTCGTTCAACAGACCAAGAATGTGCAGTCCGCGAGGCAAATCCGATTTACTTCTCTGGCCGATATCAACAAGCAAAAAGGCGCAGTCAAGGCCTGTATCAAAGAGGCCGCCGCCATTGAAAAATCGGGTGCCAAGGTACAAAAGAAAAGCGTGGCGGACTACGAAATGCCCGCGGAATTTTTAACGCGGTTGGACGATGACCCTGAACTGGCCGAAGCCTTTCGTGAGCTCACCCCAGGAAGGCAGAAGGGTTATTTGCTGCATTTTGCCGGAGCGAAACAATCGGCCACTCGCGCCGCACGGGTGGAGAGACATGCACCGAGGATTTTGCGGGGTTTGGGGCTTGATGATTGAGGTCAGCTATGGGGTGAGCCCGTAGATCTCCAGCTCCCCAGGAGCGCTCGTTGAGCCATTGGGGCCACCGGTGTTATTGCCGCGAGTGGCCACATACACCCGGCCATTGGCCACTGTGGGCACTGAAAATTTGACGGCAAATCCGGCCGCATCCGCCGCTCTCATGCTGCTGTTCCACAGCTCGGTCGATAAATTGATGGCGTCGTAGGCATGCAGCACCGCCGGCCCGCACGCCGCGGACTGCCGCGTGCAATAGCTGTGCGTGTCGAGCACCCATACCACGCCGTTCTGAGTGCCTGCGGCGGAAACCGAGGGAGTGGATCCGGGGAAGCCGTACGTTTGGCTGGATGAGGTGGCCCGCGTGAATTGCACAGTCGAGGTGTTTAACTGATAGGAGGTCAAGGGACCCCCGCTGCCGGCCGCAAACAGTCGGTTGTTCCAGATGGCGGGTGTTGAAAATAAGGCATGGCCCAAGGCAAGCATTTGCACCGCGGCGCTGTCGCCGAAACCACCCAGCAAGTCGCGATTGAGCACGTAGAGTGTTCCGTCCTTGCCGCCGCAGACCAGAGCATGGGTCACGGTATTGCCCGCCGGTAAATCGGCGAGCACCGCGGCGCCGCCGGAGCCGAAGTCACGGTCGCTCTGAGCGTCGGACAGTTCGTCCGATGGAGTGAAATAGGAGGTAATGTTGAGCAAGGTGTCCGCTTGCAGCAGCGAGTCGCCGTAGTCGTTGTTCGGTGCGCTGGGGCTATTGGCGTCGAACCCGCCGTTACCGGTCAGGAAATACAAATGGTTTGAGGCATCGACGGACGGTGCACCGCCGCCCATCCAGATTCCGCCGCCCCCGACGTAGGGCGTGCTGTTGAATACGGCGGTTTGCGACCAAGCGCCGCCTGAATAGCGGTAGCCCATGACCCAGCCGTACCAAGGGCTGGCATCCTCATGGGATCCCCATGCAACGAACACCGTGCCGTTGACCAACGCCAGTCCGGGACGTTGGTTCTCCTGCTTAGGGCTGAAGGCCACCGAGCCGCCGACCGTGCGGGGAAAGTCGCCGGCGATGAGCACCGGCGACCCGGGTTTTTCGAGACCGTTGGTGATGTCGATGGCGTGTAAGCGCTGATAATACGTGCTGAGTGTCGAGTCGATGGACTTGGATGCAACATAGAGCGTGCCGCTCGAGGCATCGATCACGGGCGTACCGTTGACTCCCACCTCCGGCTGAATGTCACCGAAGCCGGTGCCGACCGAGGTGCCCGGCACCGGGATTTCGCCGCTGGTTCCACCGTGGGCCGCGTCGATCAAGCTGATCGACCAGAGCGTCACGCAGGTATTGGATTCGCCGTCGAAGGCAAACAATGTGTCGTGCTGCGTGGCGACGAAGACAACATTGTGCTTCGCGCCGCTCAACGTTACATTCGCAACCCACAGAGGCTGGCCATAGATAGCGCCGTCGACCGCGCATGCGGCCCGCTTGCCGAAACTCGTGGTATTGATATTGGCGGGCTTCAGTGCGTATTCCTGCGTGTTCGCGCCGTCGCGCGCGGCATCGTTGTGATAGGTATAGACGCCGGCTAGATCTGTGACCGCTGCGGTCGCACTCGCGGATTGCTTCGAATTGGCAACGCTGGTAGCCACAATCGTGTGAACTCCCGCCGCTCCAGCCGCATAAAGGCCGGTCGAGCTGATGGAGCCCACGGTGGCATTACCGTTCGCGATGCCGTCCACCGTCCACGTAGCCGCGCCGCCGCCCGGAACCGTCGCGGTGAATTGCTGAGTCCGGCTTAGAGTCAGCGCCGCGTTCTGTGGCGCAAGACTCATGCTGACGCTCGATACCGTGAGCGTGGCCGATGCAACCGTGCTGGTGCCGCCGGCGCCCGAGCAGGTCAAGGAGTAAGAGGTGGTCGTGCTCACCGCACTCGTGACCTTTGCGCCGCTGCTTGGCAAGGTGCCGCTCCATCCATCTCCGGCGGTACACGAACTCGCGTTGGTGGAGAGCCAGGTCAAGGTCGAGGTATCGCCCGGCGCAACGACGGACGGGTTCACGCTCAAGGTTGCCGTGGGAATGACGTTGACGGTCACGCTGGCGCTCGAGGCGCCCCCGGGGCCTGTGCAGGACAGAGAATACGACGTGGCGGCGGACACAGGTCCCGTGCTCTGCGTACCGCCGGCAGCCAGAGCGCCGCTCCAAGCACCGGACGCGGTGCACGAAGTGGCATCCGTGGAACTCCACGTCAGAACCGCTGACTGACCCGACATCACCGAGGAGGGTGCCGCGGATAGCATCGCAGTCGGCGCGGGAATCAATGCCACCGTTGCCAAGACCGGCGCCGTGACGCCTCCCGCACCGGTACATACCAGGGAATAAACGGTCGTCGCGGTGATCGGAGCGGTCATCTGCGTGCCGCTTGCCGCGAGCGTTCCACTCCAGCCGTCGGAAGCCGTGCAAGAATCGGCGTCGGTCGAGCTCCAGGTGAGCAGTGAGGTGCCGCCGAAAGCTACCGCACCCGGGGCTGCTGCAAGGGTCGCCGTCGGCAACGGATTCACCGCCACTGCGGCGCTCACCGGCGCACTGGTGCCGCCAGGACCTGAGCACGTCAGCGCATACGTGGCATCGTCGTTGAGCGCGCCAGTATTTTGAGAGCCGCCGGTTGCGAGCGTCCCGCTCCAGGCTCCGGTGGCGCTGCACGAGACAGCATTGGTCGAGGTCCATGTCAGCGTCGCAGACTCGCCGGCGTCGATTGTGGTGGGCGACGCCGTGAGCGAGACGGTCGGTGCCGGAGTCGGCGTGCTCGCGCCTCCGCCACAGGCAGGCAGCAACATCACCAACCCGATCATCAGGAAATAATGTAAGGAGCGCACGCCATCCCAATTTTTATTTTTCACTAGTTTAAGGGATCGGATGAAACTTAGGTATTCAATGCATTCGCAAAGCGAATTTCACATAATCAACGCCCTCCAAATATCAAGATCTTGAATGATCGAGGCGGATACTGCGCGTCAGCGCACGCGAAGATGGCGGCCACGATGTCCCCAAGGATAAGGGGCTCTGCAGGGGTAATATGAATTATATACAATGCATTTCGTTGATTTCTATAAATATGCAGTGTATACAGTGCATAAATGAACCTACAGCAAATTGGCGTCGTCCTGCGTGAAGCCCGAAAGGCGAGCGGTCAGTCGCAACAGGAAGTTGCGAAACCGCTTGGGATGAGCCGCGCCACGATCTCAGCAATCGAGAACGGCACAGTGAGCGAGATCGGCGTGCGCAAGCTCATGGCGTTGTGTGCGGCACTGGGCCTGTCGATTCATGTGTCTGTTCCCGAGAAGCGTCCGACGTTGCACGAGCTGAGAGAGGAAAATCGTGGCTCCAAGATCCGGTCTTGAGGTATTCGCGGGCACGACGCGCGCCGGATTCTTAGGTCGCAGCGACCTCTCTGAGGCGGAGTATCTTTTCGGGTATGAGGCGGAGTGTCCTGCCCCGAGCGCGATCTCGCTCACCATGCCGGTGATTGCGGATCAATACGACTCCATGGGTGCACTGCACCCGATATTCGAGATGAACCTGCCCGAGGGGGCTTTGCTCGAGCGATTGCGGCTCAGCTTCGCGAAAGTTGTGCCGGACCTCGATGACTTGCACCTGCTCGCGATCGTGGGTCGGTCGCAGATCGGCCGATTAAGATACGTCGTCGAGGGCGAGATGCCGGGCGAGATGCCGGCGCAGAATATCGAGGCCATCCTCAAATTCGACGGCGCTGAGGATCTCTTCGAAGACCTGATGGAGCGCTATGCCGTCCACTCGGGGGTCTCCGGTGTGCAGCCCAAGGTCCTGCTGCGTGAGGCCGGCTCGGCCCTTGAACGCCTTACCGAACGCGGCGCGACTCACATCGTCAAATCCTTCGACCCACGCCGCTATCCAGAGCTTGCCGCGAACGAATACTTCTGCCTGCAAGCGGCGCGTCACGCCGGGATGAAGACCTCTCATGCTCGACTCGCCGACAATCGGCGCATTTTGATAGTCGATCGCTTCGACCGGCAAGCGAACGGACGGTATCTCGGCTGCGAGGATTTCTGCGTTCTCAACGCGCTGCGGGCGCATGGCCGATACTCAGGATCGTACGAGCTCATCGCCAAACGCGTCGGACAATTCGTGTCCGGTTCCGAGCAGTCGCAGGCCTTCGAACAACTTTTCGCGCTCATCGCGCTGTCTTGCGCGGTCGAGAACGGCGATGCGCACCTCAAGAATTTCGCAGTGCTATACCAAGACGCCGAAAGTGAAGTGAGTCTCGCCCCGGCGTATGACGTGATAACCACGACCGTGTATCAACCACGCGATGTGCTCGCTCTCACGCTCGCCAACAGCAAGCAATTCCCGAGTCGTGACGCATTGACCGCCTTCGGACGCAGCGCCTGTGGATTGAGTGCGGCGCGCGTGAAGCAAGTGTTCGAGCGAGTGAATGAGGGCGTGAGAGCCGCTCAGCGCGACATGCGCCGCTACGCGAAGGATCGACCGGATTTTGCGCCGACTGCCGAGCGTTTGTCGGCGGCAATGGAGCGTGGGCTGAGGCGATCGATCCGAACATAGGTCAGGGTGTGCCGATGGTCGAGCACCATGAGGCAGTGAACGGCTCAAAGCGTCGGCCGCAATTGGGCCGAGATGTCCTGCATCGTGAATGTGCTATGCGGCGTGCGCTTTTGCTCAACGATCTTGTGGTTTACGAGACTCTCGTCGATCTCCGATTGATTCACGCGATTTAGCGTGGCTGCGTTTTGCAGTTTGTTGTCCGCGTATTCAAAGGAGGTGCTGGCGGATGCGCTGTCCTTGAAGGTGTCGATATCGTAATTGCCGCTCGCTATATCCAGCATCGCGCCGTTGAAACTCGGCTGAAACACTTGCTTTACGTATCGTAGTTATTGATCCGCCGCCGAACATCTTATGGGCGCTTCAGCTAGGCCAAGATGAGATGGTAGAACCCACTGCCAGCACTAAGAGTCGTATCTCTTTCGACTTTACCGTCGAGGTCGTCGAAGATTCTTCCCCGGCGGGGTTTCGCCTGCGCGGTCCTGCCGTTCAGGGGAAGCGTGGCGGGCGTTTCGTGTATCTGCGCATCGGTGCCTATGCAGGTCAGGCGGGCACCACCATGGGCCGACGCGCGAAGATTGGACTCGAAGGGATAAGCCGAAAGCTGGTAGAAGCGGCGAAGGCCAAGCGTTCGGGTGTGTTGGAAGCGCAGTTCGCCGGCACGGATCGTAAGGGTGAGCCGGCTTGCGCGACAGTGCCATTGTTAGGAACGGGCTGGCAGGTTGCATGAAGGTGTTACATGACCATTCGATCAGCAATACGCAGCGAAGTGGCTTCCATCCGGTGGTTTGACGAGCTGGAGAAGAGTCACCAATCCGATGCCCTGGCTTGGATCGATTCCGGGGCGCCCCTGTGTCGCACGGCCAAGCCGGCGACTCCGCCCAAACACCTGGTCTCATACTTCGTGGTCGTGGATGGAGACCATATCCTTCTCGTTGATCACAAAAATGCGCAGCTTTGGCTGCCGCCCGGCGGCCATGTGGAGCCGGAAGAACATCCGCGAGACACAATTGCGCGCGAGCTCTTCGAGGAGTTGCGGATTGTTCCAGAACATGAAATCGGCGCGCCCTTAATGGTGACGTGCACGACGACGGTGGGCCTGGCCGCTGGGCATGTGGATGTGTCGCTGTGGTATGTGGTGGTCGCAGATAAGAATCAGGATATTCAATTTGACGATCAAGAGTTTGCGGGGGTCAGGTGGTTTGAGTTTTCGGATGTACCGTTGCATCGAAGCGATCCGCATTTGGGTCGTTTTTTGGCGAAGCTCCAATCGCAATGAGTATCGAGCGGTCCGTGCGGCGTGCGGTCTTGGGGGACGAACCAATCCTTCGTGAGGTTCGGCTGCAGGCGCTATCCGACGCTCCCGATGCCTTCGGATCGACCTATGAACGCGAGGTGGCGCGCCAGATGCAGGATTGGCAGGGATGGATGTCGCCCGGCGTGGCCTTCATTCTTTATGAACCTGCGGGCGCGCGTGGCATGGTCGCCGGACTGCGAGATGAAACTGATCCGACAGTCGTTCATCTGATGGCAATGTGGGTGCATCCTCAGATTCGTGGATCGGGTGGCGCGAATGAATTGGTGGCGGCGGTGGTTGCTTGGGCGCGGTCTGAGGGCGCGAAGGTAGTGCGCTTGAAAGTGATTCAGGGGAATGATCGTGCTCGCAGCTTCTACGAGCGAATTGGTTTCCAAAGCACGGGGCAGGAGGAAATACGCCAGCGTGACGGCCGGATCGAGGTCCAGATGGAGCGTTTTATCAAACCAGCGTGCTTCAGCGGCGGGGATTTGGAACACAATTGATTAAGAGGCTCTTTGCGGAGGCGACCTCGAAAATCAATGAGTTACAGTTGCTGAGCTCTGGCAATTTGCGGGGTTTGACGGGACTTTGAGGCTCGCAGCCTAAGTTCGTTGTCTGGCGTCGTGTCCCTCGATAAACGAATGTTATGATTTGGTCACAATTCGTGCACGACAGAATTTATACATAGCAGTCTTAAGGCACGACACGGCTCACGCGTGCGAACTTAGCGCTTAGTCCTGGGAGATCGATCGTGCCGCGCCTGCGCATACTCGCACGTACCGCTACCTTGTCAGTGCTCATGGCGCCCTGGCTGCTGGCCGCATGCCACTCTTCATCAAAAACTTCAGCGCCGACGCTGGCTTTCAGCAAGGTTGCCGCCTCATATCAGGAGGGTCCCTACAAGACAGACATGTCCGAACGTGACTACAAGACAGACGTAGTCGAAGGTCGTGCCACAGGGGCACAACCCGGGCAGCGAATCGTGTTGTACGCAAAGACGGATGGACGATGGGGTCTGTGCCGTCAATCAGATCAGCCATTCGCGAATATCGAAACGGACGGCCGGTGGAAGGCGTCAGTCCACTTAGGAATTCAATATGCCGCGCTGCTGGTTGATCCAACCTTCAATCCGCCAGAACAAACTGAATCGTTGCCGCTCGTCGGCAACGGCGTGGTGACGCTGGTCGTGGTTGACGGGGAAGGCGCGGCGCCGGCACTCCCACAACCCACGATACTGAACTTTAGCGGCTACGAGTGGAAGACGAGCGCCGGGCCAATTTTTCACGCAGGGTCAAGAAACTTTTTCGAGCCTGCGAACGCTTGGACGGACGAAGGCGGCGCGTTGCACCTTCGCATTTCGGGAAGTCCGGGAAAGTGGAATACGGCGGAGGTGAAGCTCACGCGCTCCTTGGGCTACGGAACATACAGCTTCCAAATGCGTAATGTCTCTCAGCTCGAACCTTCCGCACTCTTAACCCTAATCACCTGGGACGGCCTGGGTACCGAAAGCAACCGGCACGAGTTGGACGTCGAGCTGGGCCGCTGGGGTTACCTTGAGAATACCAACGTTAAATATGTCGTTCAGCCTTACTACGTTCCAGCTGACTCTGTTGCCTTTCGGGCGCCGCCCGGTCCTTACACGCATTCGTTTCGGTGGGAACCGGGGAAAGTCACTTTTTCGACGGTGGCAGGATCGGGCAACACCACCGGCGGTCGCGTCATTAACCAGCACGTGTTTACCTCCGGCGTGCCTTCCCCGGGGGGCGAATCGGTGCGCATCGCCTTGTATGTTTTTTATCAAGGCCATATCCCGTTAGAAAAAGAAAATGAGGTCGTGATTGAGAAATTCGAGTACCTGCCGTGATCCGTGGGTTGAAGCAGGCTCGATGGACCCTCACGGGAATCGTGCTCGCGGGCCTTGGCACCGAGGCACTGGCACTCGATCCCAATCGCCTGCCTTCGCAGTACATCCGGGAGCAATGGACCGCCGAACCCCGATTCCCCGGCGGCGTCGTCAATGGCATCGCGCAAACCACAGATGGATACCTGTGGATTGGAACCGACCGAGGGCTGATACGTTTCGACGGCTTTAATTTCAAGCCCGTCTCTCTGACTTCCTTTGCGGTCGCTGCCAACGTTTCGATATTACAAGTGCTGACGGATGCCGGCGGAAAACTCTGGATCCGTCCGCAGGGCGCTGATCTCGTACGCCAGAAAGAGGGCGGGTTTGAGAGCGTCAGATACGGTCACGGCGCAATCACCGCCCTGTCCAAAGACAAGCACGGCGGAGTGCTGGTCTCGGACATCGAGCTGGGCACTTTCCGTTTCACGGCTGACGACGTTCAGAAATTGGGACCCTCTTCGCCCCCGGTCATCTCCATGACCGAAACCGCCGATGGCAAGGTTTGGCTGGGGACACTCGGCGATGGCCTGTTTTTTCTGACCGGCGGGCGAGCGACCAACGTCGACGCAGGATTGCCCGACCGAAAGATCAATGCTCTGCTGCCGATCGATGACGAATTGTGGATCGGCACCGACACCGGCTTGTATCACGGCAACGGCAACGGCTTTCGTCGGCTCGAACTGCCGCCGCTCCTCGGCAATGCCCAGGTTTTGAGCATGCTGCGCGATCATGACTCGAACCTGTGGCTGGGGACGACGCGCGGGCTGCTGCGCATCAATGGCAAAGGCATGTCGTTCTCCGAAGAAAATGAGCTGCGCGGCGACGGCGGAATCAACTCACTGTTCGAGGACCGGGAAGGAAATCTCTGGATCGGCGGTACGCGAGGGCTGGGCCGCATGCGGGACAGTACGTTCGTCACCTATTCATCGGTCAGTGATCCTCGTTTCGAACACAATGGTCCTGTCTATGTCGACCCGGAGGGCCGCACGTGGTTCGCTCCTGCTCAAGGTGGGCTGTACATTCTCCAGAATGGACGCGTGCAAGCCGTTGCATCGATACCGTCCGATGAGGTGGTCTATTCCGTCACCGGACGGGGAGATGGAGTGTGGGCCGGACGTCAACGCGGCGGATTGACCCGTCTGCAATTTCGCAACGGTGCGATGGCGAGCAAGAGTTATACCGACGCAAACGGCCTTGCCCAGAACAGTGCCTATGCCGTTTATGAGAGCCGCGATGGCTCTGCGTGGGTCGGCACGCTGAACGGCGGCGTCAGCAGATTCAAAGATGGACACTTCACCACTTACACGAGGAGCAACGGTCTCGCATCCAATACCGTCTCGTCCATCCTTGAAACACACGATGGTGCCATGTGGTTTGCCACACCCAGCGGCTTGAGCTCTTTTTCAAACGGCCAATGGAAAACCTATGCAACGACTGAAGGATTGCCTTCGCCGGAGGTAAACTGCCTGTTCGAGGATGCATCCGGAACTCTCTGGAGTGAAACCTCTGCCGGTCTGGCTTTTCTTGCCTCCGGGCGTTTTCAAATTCTTCGTGAGTCGCCCGACGTTTTGCGCGAACCGATAGTGGGGATGGCGGAGGACAAGAGAGGAAGGTTTTGGATCGCAACTGCGGACCATGTATTGCGCGTTTCGCGCGACAAATTGCTGAGCGGTGTGGTGAAAACAATCGATGTCCGCGAGTATGGTCAGGCCGATGGCCTTACGAGCACGGAAGGCGTGAAGCGAAGCCGATCAGTCGTCGCGGATTCGGCGGGTAGGATCTGGTTATCACTCAGCGGCGGCTTGTCGGTGGTTGATCCCTCCCAGATCGATGACAATTCGGTTCCCGCGCTGCCGCACATCGAGGCGATCACCGCCGACAATAACACCGCAATCCTGGCCGCCCCGGTTCGAATTCCTCCTGCGCCCAGGCGCATTACGTTTGAGTACACGGGCTTGAGCCTCGCGGTACCGGCCCGGGTTCGCTTTCGATATCTTCTCGAGGGTTTCGACAGTGGCTGGAGCCAGCCGGTTGCTGCGCGAGAAGCCGTTTACACGAACCTTGGCGCCGGCTCCTATCGATTCCGCCTCATCGCCAGCAACAGCGAGGGGCTGTGGAACGGGCCGGAAGCTGCGATCGGATTTGACGTTGAGCCGACGCTCTTTGAAAGCTGGTGGTTTCGGTCGGCAATGGTGTTGTGCGTGGGCCTTGTAGCTCTGGGGGCCTATCTCATACGCATGCGCCAATTGACGCGCTTGCTGAATGCCCGCTTTGAGGAGCGGCTTGCCGAGCGCGTGCGGGTGGCGCGGGAGTTGCACGACACGCTGCTGCAGAGCTTTCAAGGTCTGCTGCTGCGCTTCCAGACAGCTTACGCGCTGTTCGATACGCGCCCGGCGGAGGCCAAGGATGTGCTTGGGAACTCGATTGATCAGACCGCGCAAGCCATCACCGAGGGACGGGAGGCCGTGCAGGGGTTGCGGGCCTCGACGGTGGAGAGCAACGACCTGGCCCAGGCCATCACGACTCTGGGAGAGCAGCTCGCGGCCGAGGCCAGGGGCACGTCGGTCGGCATGTTTGTGGAGGTGGAAGGCACGCCGTGGGACCTGCACCCGATCGTGCGCGACGAGATCTACCGGGTCGCGAGCGAGGCTTTGCGCAATGCATTCCGACATGCCCGGGCGAAACAGATCGAAGTGGAATTCCGCTATGATGAGCGGCAGCTTCGATTGCGAGTCCGAGACGATGGCAAGGGCATCGACTCTAAGTTCCTGGCGGCGGAGGGCCGTGCGGGGCACTTCGGCCTGCATGGCATGCGCGAGCGCGCCAAGCTCATGGGCGGCAAGTTGACCGTCTGGACTGCGGCGCAATCCGGTACGGAGATCGAACTCATCATTCCGGCGGCCTACGCCAACGCCGCCTCTCCACGCCGTTCGTGGATTGCGGAGAAGTTTTTCCGGAAAAGAGCGCGGAGCAAGTCGTGAGCGGTGATCTTAAGCCCATTCGGATTCTATCGGTCGATGATCATCCCCTCATCCGCCAAGGTGTCGCCGGCCTCGTTGCAACTCAAGCGGACATGAATCTGATCGGGGAAGCCGCGAATGGGCGTGACGCCATCCAGCAGTTTCAGCGGCATCGTCCGGATATCACGCTGATGGATCTACAGATGCCGGAGATGACCGGACTCGATGCGATCACCGCGATTCGCGGCGAGTTTCCCGAGGCTCGGATCATCGTCTTGACCACCTATGCCGGGGACGTGCAGGCGCTGCGGGCACTGAAGGCCGGCGCGCGGGCGTATCTGCTCAAGGACAGTTTGCACAAGGAACTCCTCGCCACCATTCGGGCCGTGCACGCCGGTAGAAAATCCCTGTCTCCCGAAGTCTCCTTCCAGCTTGCCGAACATGCCACCGATGATGCGCTGACCCAAACGGAAGCCCGTGTCTTGCGGCTGATTGCCGAGGGGAATGCCAACAAAGAGATCGCGGCGCGGCTCTCGACCAGCGAGGACACGGTGAAGGGTCAGGTCCGGAATATCCTGTCCAAACTGGGCGCCAAGGACCGAACCCACGCCGCCATGATCGGGCTCAAACGGGGGATCATCGAGTTCTGACCGCTCGAAAGAGTCCTTGGCATCACCCTTTTGGGGGTCTCTGAGTGAGCGGTTAGCCCATAACCTTGTGGGGTGCGCCGACTATTTTCCACGTTTGCCCACGGCCCGCCCGGCGTCGGGCTCTTGCTCATGCGCCTGTCGGCCGGCACGGCGATCCTCGTTCAAGGGGTCTTGGAGCTTTTGGCCGGGCCGCCGCTCGGGGCGGTCGTATTTCAGATGGTGTCGATCGGTTTAGGGGTACTGCTGCTCGCGGGGCTGTGGACGCCGGTGGCGGGAACGCTGGTGGCGGCCGAGGCGCTGTGGAATGTTTTCTCGTCCGGACATCCGTCGCGCTGGATCATGCTGGCAACCTTGGGCGCGGCCCTGGCACTGATCGGGCCGGGTGCGTGGTCTCTCGATGCACGCCTGTTTGGCTGGAGGCGGCTCGAGATTCGCGATCGAGAGAGCCAGGACTCACCGCCTAAAGATGAGTGAGTTCCCACGCCCTTAAGTGGGTATCCCCTTGGCCCCAAAGGAGCCCCTTCGCGGCTCAACGGAGGCCATCGGTCATGCCGAAATGGCCGGAACACCACTCGAATTGAGGCTGCGCGGGGGTGGCAACCGGTTCCACGATGCACTCCAAGACGACAAGCGTTAGCAACCAGCGGAAAGGGCCATAAGTCATGACAAGCGCAACTGCAACGGAATTTCGCGAACGAATCAGGATTCATGTGCTGGGACGCTTTCGCTTAACAAAGGGGAATACCCCTATCGCCATCCCGCCGCGCTTACGCAAGCCGCGGGAGCTGCTGCAGGCGCTGATCGCGCTTGGCGGAACCGAAGTGGGCGCGGGTGTGCTGATCGATGCGCTGTGGCCGGATTCCGAGGGCGATGCCGCGTACCACGCGCTCGAAAGCGCGCTCTATCGACTGCGCCAGTTGCTCGGCGCACGCGATGCGGTACTCATGGAGGGCGGCAAGGTCAGCCTGAATCGGGATCAGCTGTGGATCGACATGTGGGAGTTCGAGCAGGAGCTTAATCCTCCACACGATCAAAAGGCCCATGGTGTCGAGAGGATCGGCCGCCTGCGGCTCCTCTATCAAGGGCATTTTCTCCAGCACGAGAGCGAAGAGCCCTGGGTGTTGAGGGCGCGCCAGGAGTTGCGTGATCGTTTGCTGCGCGCCATCCGCGATGCGGCGCGTGACTGTGAAGCCGCGAGCCGTTGGGAGGAAGCGGCGAGCTTGTACCGAGCCGGGATCGAGCTCGACACGCTCAACGAGGGTCTGTATCGGGGCTTGATGCTCTGCCACCGGGAGCTCGGAGATCTCGGCGAGGCGCTGCAGGCGTACCGGCGTTGTCGCGAGTTATTGACGCGCTTCCTCGGCATCGCGCCCAACGCCAAGACACAGGCCCTGTATCACAGCGTGCGCGAGCGCGCGGCCTACGCGCCGGTCGGAAGCGCAGGTTGAGTGCGCGGACGCGGCAACATTTGCATTTACTGCGTGACGGATACGTAGCTTTTTCACCAGACCGTAGAACATAGGCATCATGATGTCTTTTTGGTAGCATCAAGATGCATGAGAACGACGCTGACCTTGGACGATGATGTCGCAGCTCGCCTTCAGGCTGAAGCTCGGCGGACAGGTCGTTCATTCAAAACGGTGGTTAACGAACGACTTCGAATGGCCCTGGCCCGTACCGCCGCGGTACAAAAGAGAAAGCCCTTCAAGGTCGAGCCTCGAGCAATGGGTGGACCACCCGCCGGGTTCTCTTACGACAACGTCGCAAAGCTACTGGAAGATATTGAAGGTGCCCGTCACGGGTGAAACTGCTCGACGCCAATATTCCGCAAATTCTCGGGCGACGAAGCGTCACGGACGACGCGACCCAGCGGCGGCGGTTGCGCAAGAGCGTGGAGCAGAGCCGCCAGCTGCAAAGTGATGCTGGTTCATGCCGCCCTTGCTTCCGCATTTATCCATGATTGCCCTTAATATGACTCTTGTTGATCACAACAATGACGTCTAGATTGCTGTATGCAATCCGAGCCCTCCCCCTCGATTGTCCCGCCGATATGCCTTCGGACGCTGCGCCTCAAGGTAAAGCCCGAGAGCTATCCTTGGCTCAATGCCGCGGCGATCGAAGTCAATCAGGTCTGGAACTACGCGAACGAGGTGTCGGCACGGGCCGCCCGGCCTTTCGTAGGAGCAGCGAAATGGTTAACCGGCTACGATCTCGACAAACTCACCGCGGGCGCGACCGAGTACGGACACCATTCAGCGGGTCAATGCCGAGTTTGCGACCCGTAGAAAGCAGTTCAGGAAGGTACGGCTGCGCTGGCGGGTCAGCCGGGAGCCCAAACGATCTTTAGGCTGGGTGCCTCTTAAGGCAGTGCAGTTAAAGCGCCGGGGTAATTCTCTTCGCTTCTCCGGCAAATCGATCCGGGTATTTGAAAGGGAGCTGCTCGAAGATAGAAGGTGGAAATCCGGCTGCTTTGCCCAAGATGCGGTGGGTGATTGGTGGCTGTGTGTGGCGGTCGCCTTTCAGGCAGAAATATCGATAGCTCCGCGGGATGCTGTGGGGCTTAACGGATCCCACAGAGCAGAGCCAACTCGGTCAGTCATAAAGCGGAGGTCGAGGGTTTAGGTGCTACTCTTGGAGACACAAGAGTCTGTGACAAAGTGTGGTTCAAGGATAAATCAGGCATCTGTTGGAGGCTCGCTATGAAGAGGACCCCGAGCGAGCGCGACGCTCCGGAGATACAATCAAGGCGTGCGTTCAGCAGTACTCTCGTACACTCGCTACTGGCACTGCCGCTCATTGACGCCGCCGCCAAAGTGAATCCAGCCGCGGCTGCAACACGGACGTCGGCGTCGGCGTCGACTGAGAAACCGGTGCGCGTCGGCATCGCTGGACTGACTCACGACCACGTTCACGGCATTCTGCAAACCGTAAACCCGAGCGGATTCAATCTCGTCGGCGTCGCCGAGTCAAACCGCGAACTGGCGCAACGGTATCGGCAGCAATACCACCTAGATCAAACACTCCTGCATGCATCCCTGGATGAGATGCTCGACCGGGCCAAGCCTGAGGCGGTCTGGGTTTTCAACAGTACTGCGGAGCATCTCGAAGTGGTGGAGAAGTGTGCGCCGCGCGGCGTGCACGTCATGGTCGAAAAGCCACTGGCGGTCAGCGTGGAACACGCGCGGAAGATGCAAGCACTCGCCGAAAAGCACGGCATTCATCTGCTGACCAACTATGAGACGACCTGGTATGCGAGCCATTACGAGGCTAAACGGCTGATCGACGAGACAGGATCGATCGGCGAGCTGCGCAAGCTCGTCGTGCACGACGGCCACCGGGGTCCAAAAGAGATCGGTTGCAGCCAGGAGTTTCTGGAATGGCTCACCGATCCAGTCAAAAACGGCGGCGGCGCCCTGATGGATTTCGGCTGCTACGGGGCGAACCTGCTCACTTGGTTTATGCAAGGCGCAGCGCCCGACAGCGTCACCGCGATCACGCAGCAACTCAAGCCGTCGGTATATCCCAAGGTGGACGATGAAGCGACGATCATCGTGACCTATCCCAAGGCGCAGGGCATCATCCAGGCATCCTGGAACTGGCCTTACGGCAGAAAGGACATCGAGATCTACGGCGCTACGGGTGCCATCCGCGCCGACCGCGAATCGTTGACGCTGCGCAAGGGCGAAGAAGCGGTGCAAACGATACCCATGCGAAAACTGACGCCGCCCGATGACAGCCCGTTCACTTATCTGGCCGCGGTAGTCCGCGGGACGATCAAAGTCTCGCCGGTAGATTTATCTGCGCTGGGACTGAATATGACGGCGATGCGCATTCTCGAAGCGGCGAAAGATTCGGCCCGCAGCGGGAAAACCGTGTTGTTGGGCTGATACCGCTCGCCTTTACGCGGTATCGCTGCGCGTGCGGAGAACGAAGAATTCCGTCCATTTGGCCGGCTCAAGCAGCAAAACAGGGCTTGCAATATGATTTAATATCTTTGATCATAGATTTGTGATCACGAATTAAGGATACGCCGATGTCCATTCGTCCAAATCTTGGGTTGGCTCGCATAGCCCGTGAGACGGTGCAAGAGCGCGTGTACTGCACGCTGCGGGATCAGTTGATGCGCGGCGGTTTCGAGCCTGGGCAAAAGTTGAAAATTGCTGAACTGGCGGAGGCGTTTGGCACGAGTGCCATGCCGGTTCGAGATGCACTCAACCGTTTGACTGTCGAGCGGGCGCTGGAAACGCTGCCGAGTCGTACCGTTCGCGTACCGGCCCTGTCAAAAGATGCATTGCAGGACTTGCGGGAAACGAGGTTTGCGATCGAGGGACTGGCGATATCGCGCGCTGCGTCGAACATGACCGATGAATCCTTGGTCACTCTCAAGCGGTTGATCGTCGCCCAAAGCGAAACCGATGAGGAGCATGTCTCTGAAGAAAGCGCGGAACAGAACCGGGCCTTTCACTTCGCGATCTATCGCCAATCCGGTTCCACGGTTTTATTGCCGATCATCGAAAGCTTGTGGCTTCAGTTTGGGCCCTATCTGCGCGAAGCGTCCGAACTATTTGACGGCGGAGAGGGGCGCGGCACGAACTTTCATCTCGAAATGCTCGATGCACTGTCGCGGGGCGACGCGGTTGCAGCGCGAGCAGCGCTCGAAGCGGACATTGGCCGCGCGTTCGATCTCGTCATGAATGAAGAGTCGCTCTGGCAGCGGCGGGACGGAGCGGCGTGACGAGGCCACCCAATGGCCCGCAGGACCCGGAAGAATTCGAGCTTTATGATCTGCGTGTCGAAGTGACAGGGCCGCCTGGCCGAACGATCTACTGCGGCGCGCGATTGGGTGACTATTTTGAACTGCAAGGTGAGATGTTGAAGCTTCCGCCGGGGCAAGGATTTTCGATCTATTCACTGGCGGCATTGTTACCCTTACTGCCAGCGAAACAACGCGTCACCGATCCGAATGATTGGATGTCGACCGACGCGGAGGTCGCCTGCCCTGACCCGAACTGTCCGACGCGCTTTCGCATTACCCGCACGGGCCGCCGCCGCTTCTCGCACTCGCAGGTGACCGCGACTTCTCTCGGGGGCGAGACTCCGACGTGATTCCCCGGATTTCCCTGTCCGGCGATTACGGCATTTCGCGCATCATCAAAGGCGGCTGGCACCTCGCCGGTGATCATGGCGAGATCGACCCCCGTCAAGCGCTCAAGGACATGGCGGCTTTCGTCGATGCGGGGATTACCACCTTCGACTGTGCGGATATCTATACCGGCGTCGAGCGTCTGATCGGCAGTTTTCGTCGGGCATACCCCGCGCACGCGAAGCACGTACAGATTCATACCAAGTTCGTTCCTGACCTCGCGGATCTGCGCTCTCTCGATCGCGCCCGCGTTGAAGTCATCATCGATCGATCCTTGAAGCGATTGGGGCAGGAGCGACTGGATCTGGTGCAATTTCATTGGTGGGACTTCGCCATACCCCGCTATGTCGAGACGGCCCTGGAGCTCGACCGGTTGCGTCGGGCTGGGAAAATCGCCCGCATCGGAGTCACGAACTTCGACACTCCACGTCTGAAGGAACTCGTCGACGCTGGGGTGCCGATCACATCGCATCAGATTCAATACTCGCTGGTGGATGATCGGCCGAATCACGGGATGGTGGCCTATTGTCGGGCGCAGAACATCGCCTTGCTGTGCTACGGCACGGTTTGCGGTGGCTTTCTCTCCGAGCGATGGCTGGGCAAGCCTGCTCCCGTGCGAGATTTGGCGAACCGCTCATTGGCCAAGTACAAGTTGATTATCGAGGATTTCGGCGGATGGGACCTGTTCCAAGAACTACTCGGAGTGCTTGGCCGCATTGCCGCAACACACGATACTGATATTGCTTCCGTCGCGACGCGAGTGATGTTGGATCGGGATCAGGTCGCTGCAGCAATCGTCGGAGCCGTCAATGCCTCCCACCTTCACGCGCATGCGCAGATCGGCAGGCTTCGCCTGCATGCCAATGAATTGGCGTCCATCGCGAACGTCATTCGCCGGCGACAAGGTCCTTCGGGCGACGTATACGAATTGGAGCGTGATCGCTCGGGCGCTCACGGTCGGATCATGAAGTATGAATTGAATGCGTTGCCAGAGCAGCGCGTTGCCGATCAGTAGTGACATAAGCATTGGGGTTGAATGTCCCAATCGAATCGCAATTGACCGATCATTAGAGGGGTGGGGATATGACGAAGCAATACTGCGTCAAGCAAGCGCTCGCAGCTTTGGGATGTTGTACGGCGTTGACGAGCACGGTGTGGGCACAGAGCGCACCGCCAAGCCAGGAATTGCTGGAAATTGTCGTCACCGCAGAGAAGCGCGAGTCCACCGTGCAAAAGACGCCGATCAGCATCACCGCGATCAGCGGCTCGGATCTTCAGGCCCAGGGATTGTCGGACATGGCGTCGGTCGCACAGCAGGTGCCGGGCGTATCTTTCAAGACGTCGGGCCCCGGGCAGACGGAATTCGAGATGCGAGGACTGACCTCCACCGGCGGCGAGTCGCCGACCGTGGGCTTCTATCTGGACGATGCGGTGTTGACTCCTGCCGCAATGGCGCAAAACGGCAAAACGGTCATCGACCCGAGCCTGTTCGACTTGAACCGCGTCGAGGTGCTTCGCGGACCGCAGGGTACTTTGTACGGCGCGGGATCGATGGGCGGCACGATCAAACTCGTGACCAATCAACCTGACCCGAAGGCTTTCGCCGCCAACGTCGAAGTCATCGGCTCCGGCACGACCAACGGCGGCGGCTTCAATCACACCGAGAACGTGATGCTGAACATCCCGTTGATCCAAGATGTGGCCGCCTTGCGCCTGGTTGGCACGGACAAATACATCGATGGATGGATCGACCGCAAAGTATTGAGCCCGTTTCCTCCCGAGGTCAACGGCAGCACGGCGCGCGGCGATGTTGCGGGGGCGCCCGTGGCGCAGGATTTTCGGCACTCGAACACGGAACACTTGCAGGCGGGGCGTGCGACCTTGCTGATTCAGCCCACCGATCGCCTGAGCATCACGCTTGGCTTCATGCATCAGTCGCTAACCCAGGATGGAGCGAGCACGATTGACAGTCCGCCGTTGACTGAAACTCATTACCAGCCGTTCGACGTGTCGGAGCCCTTCGAGGACAAATTCAATCTGTATACGCTGACGGGTAAATTCAACTTTGATTCCTTCCAACTGGTATCCGCGTCGGCCTACTGGGATCGCCAGCAGAACCAAACTCAAGATATCTCCGAGGCAATGCAGGATTACATCGGCGGATTTTTCGGACCGCCCGCGGCGTTTCCCTATTCATCGACGGAAACAGTGACGGAGGGCGGCAGTACGTTTTTCGGACTCGGCGCCGGATCGATCACGGAGGACGATTACACGCGTCAGTTCAGCGAAGAGCTACGGCTGGCGTCAACCGGCCCCGGACCGTTGCAGTGGCTGGTGGGCGGGTACTACAGCAGCTTCGGCGCGACTTCGCATGTGTTCTCGTTTTATCCCGACACCAATGATGGCTTCAACGCGAATTTCGGAACCACCAACCTGGCTGACAACCATCGCAAGGTCGACATCGACCAGTACGCGGCATTCGGCGAGGTGTCTTATATGCTGCCCGCCAACTTGAGAGCGAGCGTCGGCGCACGCTACTACCAGTACCACAGCAACTCCGTGACCAGCGTCAGCGGCGTTTCCGCCAATGGCACGAGCGACCCGCTGTTCGGGCTGGCGCAGAATTCTGGCGTGACCCCGAAGGTGGATCTGGCATACATCCCGGATAACAATACGACTGTCTATGCCACCGTGTCCAAGGGCTTCCGTCCGGGCGGCCCGAACTCGCCGATTCCCGTTCCTCCCTGCGCGTCGGCAGCGCCCACTCAGTTCGGTCCGGACAGTGTTTGGAACTACGAACTGGGTGAGAAATTGCGGTTCTTCGATTCGCGCGTCTCGGTCAATGGAGCCATCTATTACGAAGACTGGACGAACGTGCAGCAGCAAGTGGCTCCGAGCTGCGGCTTCAAGTTCACCGCGAATGCGGGCAAGGCCAAGGTGTACGGCGCGGAACTGGAACTGGCCGTGGTGCTGATGCCGGGCCTCGTCTTGTCGCAGAACGCCGGCTACACTCACGCGACGAACTCGACCACACTGCCGGCCGCCGGCGTCGTGGCGGGGCAGCGGCTCCTGGACGTACCGGAGGTAACCGCCAACACCTCTCTCATCTTCAAGCAGCCAGTCGCGAATGATATGAACTTTGTCTCGCGCCTGACCAACAGCTACGTAAGCGGGATCCAGGACATCACGTTCACGCGCAATTCGCTGCCGGCGTACGATCTCGTGTCATTGCGGGCGGGAGTCGAGACAGGCCGCTGGTCCGCAATGTTGTTCGCGGACAACCTCACCAACAAGATGGCGTTGCTGGGCGACACGGGCGCTCTGTCGGCGAACATCTCGATTTTGAACCGGGTCGCCACGAATCAGCCGCGAACGATTGGCGTCGATCTGAGCATAAAATTCTGAACGCTTTGGCATGACTGCTTATCCCAGCCGTCCCTACGCCTGGACCGTCGTTGCAATTTTGATTGCGACGGCGGTTCTGTCGTACACCGATCGACAGGTGTTGAGCCTCTTGGTCGATCCAATCCGCGGCGATATGGGTATCAGCGATACTCAGATCAGCCTGCTGTTGGGCTCGGCGTTCGCCGTCATCTATGGAATCGCCGGGATTCCGCTAGGGCTTTTGGCAGACCGCATTTCGCGACGCAACCTCATCTTCGCCGGCGTATCGGTTTGGAGTCTGGGCACGATCGCCTGCGGTTTTTCGCACAACTTCGGCGAGATCTTTGCGAGCCGCATTGTCGTCGGATTGGGCGAGGCAGCGCTTTCGCCAGCCGCCATATCGCTGATCAGCGACTATTTTCCTCCGTCCCGACGGGGTACTGCCGTCGGCTTTTTCTTGAGCGGCATTGCGATGGGCAGCGGTGTGGCGATTCTGATTGGGGGCGGCGTTCTGCACGCCATAGAATCGGGCGCTCTTGCCGCGACACCCCTGGCCAGTTACGCACCGTGGCGGATGGTGTTACTTGTCATTGGAGGGCCCGGACTGTTGTGGGCTTTGGTAATTTTGTTCATTCGCGAGCCGCTTCGCCAAACAGCGGAAGGCGAGTCGGCCGCCGCAGGCGTAGCGGATGGCAGCACCTGGCGGACTACGCCGTGGTCTCGGGTCGTGCCCATCTATATCGTATTGGCCGCAGCTTCATTCGTCGACAATGCGGTGGGCGCGTGGGCGCCGACGCTGCTCATTAGGGACTTCGGCAAAGACCCGGCCCAAATCGGGGTCCAGTTGGGTTTGCTTTTAACGGTAGGCTTCGGTGGGGGCGTGCTCATCGGCGGCGCCCTGGCCGACCGTGCGGGGGCACGCGGCGGATGGCCGCGCAAACTGCGCGTCTGTTTGTATTCCGGCCTGTTGATATTGCCGGCATCGCTATTTATGAACTCGTCGACCTTCAGCTACGCGATGGCCGGTGTGCCGTTGTACTTTGGTCTGTCGGGCATCGTGACTGCAGTGGGTTTTTCCGCGATTCTCGATGTCGTGCCGAATCGTTCGCGGGGGCTTGCGATGTCTATGAGCTTTTTTCTAAACGTGGCGCTGGGAGCGGGGCTCGGCCCAACCGCGGTGGCTGTTGCCGGTGCGCATGTCTTTAATGCGAAGGCGGGGCTGGGGCCACCGCTTGTCTTAACCGTGGTCGCGGGGTATCTCGTTGCCCTTGCTGCGGTCGGTGCGGCGCTGTCCAGTTTTCGAGCGCGCAGCGCCGCCACGACATAAAAGCGTGTCGTGCCTGCAAGTGAACGGCGGCGCATAACCGAGGCTTGAGATGAGGTGCAAATGAGTACAAGGGCAGAAGCATTCGAGGATTGGATTCGTACATCCTTTGTTCAGATGAACACCGAACTCGAGAATCTATATTTTGCGAATGAGGATCGCGCGCAAGTGATCGGCTGTGGAGATCCGATCAAGGCGTTGCTTCGCGACGAGGGTCACACGCACGTCGTCGCATTGCTTGCTGAGGGCAATACGGGGGAGGGATTTGACAGCGCCTATGGCGTGCTTGGCAGCGTCGGTCTCTACCTCGGTGCATTGCGGCGGCACGAACTGACCAATCCTGCGCGAGAAGAGCGGTCACCGTTTCCCGAGGCGTCATCGCTTGCGCTGTACGTCGGCTCATCGTTGGGTATGGCGCCGAGATTCTCGACCGGGCATTTGGCGACACACAATAGGGCGCGCGCAGGCGTTCGCAAGAGCTTTACCTCACTCCGCGACGAATTCTTGTTCATTGACGAGAACACGCGGGGAATTCTCTCGCTGCAGCGCGCGGCGGATGCGCTCACCCGCATCGTCCCTCTCGGAGTCTCCAGTCCCGTAGTGGATATCATGTTTGACGTCGCGAAGCAGGCGCTTCGCGACGTCATACGATTCAACGACAGGCTGATGACGCAACTGAATGTCGAGCGGTTTTTCTATTCGGTGCGGCCATACTACAAGCCTTATCGTGTCGGCCGGCAGGAGTATCGCGGCGCAAACGCCGGAGATTTTTCCGGCATCAACGAGATCGACTTGCTCTTGGGCCTGTGCCGCGCCAACGACCCTTACTACGCACAGCTGCTGGTGGACAAAATGCTGTTCATGTTGCCGTCCGATCAGGCACGACTGCGCGACTGTATGACGCGAACGAGCCTGTTGGAAGAGTTGCTGTCTTTAGTCGACGAGTATCATGCCGCCGATTGGTTCCAGCAGAACGCCCGCGCCTACCTCGAAGTCTGCGACTTGTTCGGACAGGCGGCGGCACAGCACCACGATGGTTTGGTGAGGCGGTTCATCGAGAGTCCAGCGGCCAATCTCAGCGCGCAAGGCCTCGAGGGAATCACGGCCAGTGGGCCGCCGCTGCCGGTGCTGTTGCGCTCACTCGAGGTGCTGCGTGACCTGCGGCTTGCGGCCGATCGGCGCGATATCGCAACGCGACACGATGATCTCGTCAGGCTTCGCCGCGTCGTCCAGTAGACTTTAGGAGCCGGGTTCAGGGGCTGGGTCTGAATTGCGACAGGACGTCGCAATGAAATTGAGCGGCCGCCGGGAGATTATCCGGCACTTCGTGCCTCGTTGCGCTGCGCATTCCTGCTGCGCGCAAGCCCCGGGGCATACGATCCCTGAGTCACGCCTCTGATTCGCCGGTGCCGGGCGAGTGCAGGAGCACGAAAAGCCCGGCTCGGGCATTTTTTGGGCATCTGAATAGCCAGAACGGGACACCGCACTCGCACCGTGTCCCATTTTCTCTGCCAATTCCGATCTATGTAGATGCCCGAGTAGCCAAGATGCCGGAGAATCCTTTTATGCGGCAAGCCCTGCTGTTCATTGTCGCGGTGGCCTTCGGGCCTCATGGGGGATATGCGCAAACGCTGAGTTGCCCCGAGGATCGAACCGTCGTGGAGTTGTCCGGTGTCGGTGACTCCGCCAAAATTGCGCGCCAGCGTGCACGCTTCGTCAAGTCGGTCGAGAGTGCCAGCACCATCGTTCGACTCGGCCAGCACGCCGTAGCATCGAACCTTCGCTACCTTTTCATAGAGGGAAACAAATCATGAGTTTCGCAGGCGCCGGCAGCAATAACGCTGTTCTCATCGATCGTTGCCAAAACTTGTCCAACCTCACTGTGCAATTTCAGGTGACGGAGGACTTGGTCACCCTCGAGGATCTCGGATTCTCGCTGCAGTTGAACTCCTACCCGCAGCCTACATCGATAACCCCAAATTCAACCGCGGGCACAACCTTCCCGGGGAAAGTCGTTGGCCAGCTCGACTGGTTTCAATATCTCATCATCGTAGCGAACAAGCGGATCAGCTTTGAAATTCAATACTGGGCCAGCGCCAAGTCATATCAAACAGGGGGGCCGGGGGGGAACCCTCCCGAAATACGGTGGCCGCCGGGCTACACGCCAAACCCCACGGATACGAGTCCCTGGCTTCCAGTGTTTCCCCACTCCGCCATAGTCGGCAGTGTCGTTGGCTCCAGGTCCTCGAACAAGGTGCGTGCGGGCTCACTGATAACAATCCAACTCGCTACCGACACCAACGGAAACGTGACGGGGGCGACCTTCAGCATCACCGAACCAGGCGGCAATGTTCAATCCACCAGTACAAAGCCGTGGCAGAAGTACGCCGGTCAGCCTGAACCGCCGGATTACGCCCTCTTTCCGATCTACGGCTTTCAGGCCGACCTCGTTTCTGCGCCTGGCTTGAAGTGCACGTTTACGTCGGGCGCCGGCACGTTGACCTACTCGGTGTCGTCAGGTGTCCTTTCCGTCCAAACCGTCAATACTTGCGGCGGTTCTCAGCCTGGCACCGGGGAATCATCCAACACTTTGTATGGCGAAGTCACACCAGCCTCAGGCGCGACGGTGAGTCAGAGTCTCTATGTTCCCGAACTGCTTTCCTACGGGGATGCCGGAACTCCCGGCAATGTATCAAACCCAGTAGGCGTCGGGTTTGCCGGATGGCGGAACTTCACGTCTCTCTTCTCCGGTCAAGACCTATCGGGCCAGAACCGCATCTACGCGGTGAACGAGCAGGGTCAACTGCTCTCCTACGGGGACGCGGGAACGCCGGGCAATGTGTCGGCTCCGATGATCGTTGGCTTCGGCGGGTGGTTGCAGTTCAAGTTCCTCTTCGGCGGCAGGAACGCGGCCGGCCAAGATCGCATCTACGCAGTGAACGAGCAGGGCCAACTGCTCTCCTACGGGGACGCGGGAACGCCGGGCAATGTGTCGGCTCCGATGATCGTTGGCCTCGGCGGGTGGTTGCAGTTCAAGTTCCTCTTCGGCGGCAGGAACGCGGCCGGCCAAGATCGCATCTACGCAGTGAACGAGCAGGGTGAACTGCTCTCCTACGGGGACGCGGGAACGCCGGGCAATGTGTCGGCTCCGATGATCGTTGGCCTCGGTGGGTGGTTGCAGTTCAAGTTCCTCTTCGGCGGCAGGAACGCGGCCGCCCAAGACCGCATCTACGGCGTATTTGCCTAACCCGCGCTTGCGTCTTGGCCATCGTCGATAAAAGACACCGGATTGTGTCTTCTGCGCGTCACGCCTTACACCATTCCAGAGTTTTCAGAGTAGAAACAGTCGTCGCCGTTTGAGCGCTTTAGTGCGGCGTACTGACAGTCTGGCAGCCTCACACGTTTAAGCCTCTCCGCTCATTTATAAAAAGAAGTAGCCGATGAGGAACACTAAGCCCTGCGTCGCGGCTTGCGTCAGTAGAGACGCGAATAGTCCCTTGATGGCAGAAGAGAATCGGCGCCCCGGGAGAAACTGATACATTCCGTAGGCAAGGTACAGTGGTCCGAACGCCAGGGATGCATAGAAGAGTCGGGTCAACAGTACTGTATCGGAGCGCAAAACGTACCAAACCGGGATCACGACGAGTGCGTAGAACAGCGAGTGCAGACCTCCACTGTACGAGGTAAGCACGAGGTACTCTGCATAGTTGAAAGGTTCTCGAATTCCCATGAGACGGCAGGCGGCGGCCAGCAGCGGAACATCGAAGAAGAACAACAGATTGATATGCTGCTGCAGGAAAGATGCGAAACCGTTGGGAGCGTCGGAGGCGACGGCTTGAAAGCCGGAAATGGCAATGACGGCGGAGGTAAATGCAACGGTCACGACCAAAAAGGCGAAAGGCCCGAAGTAGCGTTTTCGCTTGCCCGCAACGTAATCCCGCGCCACGACGCCCGGTCGAACTAGTAGCTGCCAAATCAGCGATAGCGCGCTGCGATCGACGTGCGCCAGGGCGTGGACAAATTCGGCACCGATTTCATGCAAACTCAGGCGCGGCGTGGGCGCCTTTTGCCCGCAATTGGGGCAATAATTCTGACCGGGCACGATTGCAGTACTGCAATTGGCACAGGGCTCGTGAGGAAAGGTTTCTGCGTCCATAACAGACTCGTAATTGGAAGTTTAGCCAAAAGGATTGGGGCGCGGAGAAAGATTTGGTGGTCACATCGCGTGAAACGATTGAGTGCGGAGCAATGGGGCGACATTTCTCCGGCGGGCGGACGTCGACGCGTAACCTCGGTTCAGGCCGCCTCCTATCTTTCCATCAATGAATAACGCCCCGAGGCCGTGGGCAGCGTTGCTGCTTCTTTGGGCCTGCGGCGCGAGCCTGCGCCTCACCGTGTTAGCGGTGCCGCCGGTTTTGCCGATTATTCAGCATGACCTACAGATGACCGGTACTCAAGTCGGGCTGCTTTCCGGGATACCAGTGATCTTGTTCGCAATCGCGGCGATCCCGGGCTCGAGCTTGATTGCAAGCGTTGGCGTTCGCAAAGCGCTATTGGCAGGTCTGGCAGTCGCGGCTTTCGGGGGGATGGCGCGTACGTTCGCGAGCAGTCTCTGGCTGCTGTTTTTCACCACTGTTCTGATGAGCTCAGGCATCGCGGTCATGCAGCCGGCGATGGCCGCGGCGGTGCGATCCTGGATTCCGGAGCGTTCAACATTCGGGACCGCGGTATACACGAACGGACTGCTCACGGGCGAGATAATTCCCGTCGCGATGATGCTGCCCATCGTGCTGCCCCTTTTTGGGAGATGGCAGCCCGCGCTGGCAGTGTGGTCCGTGCCATTGATCGTCACGGCGGCCCTGGTGCTTTTACTCTGTCCACGCCAGAGCACGCCTCTTCCTAGTGTGCCGATAAGATGGCTTCCGCAACTCAACAGTCGCCTCAATTGGCAGTTGGGTCTCATCTTAGGGAGCACCGCCAGCACGTATTTTTCCGTGAACGGGTTCCTGCCCGCTCTGCTCGGCGGCAGGCATCATCCGGAGCTCATCAGTCCGGCTCTGACGGCACTCAACCTGGGACAGATCCCCGCATCGCTTCTGCTGCTCGTCGTTGCCGACCGGCTTCAGGGAAGGCGCTGGCCATATGTGCTATGCGGTCCGCTAATGATTGCGTGTGTGGTTGGGATCTCTTACTCCTCCGGCTTGGGGACGATCGTGTGGTCCGCGCTGCTCGGGGCCAGCTGCGGCGGTGCCCTCGTCTTGGGACTGGCGCTGGCGCCGCTGCTGTGTCGCCATCCCGATGAGGTCGCGCGCACTTCTGCCTCTGCTTTCGCCATCAGTTACAGTTTTGCAATGCTTATTTCCTTGCTCGCCGGTGCCATCTGGGATGTCACGGGCAAGGTCGACTATGCTCTTATCCCAATTGTGCTGGGAATTTTGCCCATTTTGGTTCTGGTACCGACGCTCAGCCTCAGACGGTCGTGACGTCGTTGTGATTTGAGTGGTTTAGGGCGGCAAAGGCTTAGAGTCCAGGTGAGGCGGCCACTCATCTGCTTGGGTGCGCGCGGTGAGGTACATGAAGGCCGCGAGGTCCCAGTGGGCGATGATGGGAATCAAGCCACGCTCGAGCAGTGTGTGCGGTGGGATTGCCACCGTGATCACAAGCCGGAGCAACATGACCGCAAAGTATATTCCGGCAATGAGTTTTAGCCGGCGGCGGGTTGATTCGCGCTTCAACCAGAAATACCCTGAACCTCGCCAGTGGTCGGCGGCGATGATGGCCATCCATGCAATGAGCAGGATTTGAATGGGCAACAACACACTGTAGGGAATGAGGCCGGATTCCCAGGCGCGAAAGGGTGGCAGCCATGAGGGAGCAAGCAACACCACTTCGATTTGACCCATTACACGAGCAACAAAAATGCTCAAGCACAGCCATAAAGCCAATGACCGACGGCGCTCGATCAGAGTGAGCGACAATCGCGCACTCACGAGAACAGCCTTTCATAGTATTGAAACCAGTCACTGGACAGCCGGGCCTCGGGGTCCCAGGCTCGCTTGCGGCGCAGGAACTCAGGGAACTCGGGATAGCAGCGCAGCAGTTGCTCTCGATCCGCATAACGGTGATAGGTGAGAAAGTAGCTGCCGCCAAAGTCGATGGCGCGATCGATGAGCCGGCGGAGATCCACGCGTGCGCGGGCTAATCCTTGTGCATGGTGATCGACGTGAAGATTGAAAATGACGCAAGTGTAGTCATCCTTGGCCCATTTTAGGAACGCGTCCTCATCCTTCTTAATCAGCCGAATCGTGCCGTAAATGAGATCGACGTCGTGCTGCAACAAGTCTTCTCGCACGGCTCCCATAAATTGGCCCAAGCGATAGCGTGGCACGTACAGTTCGGTGATCATTTCCGTACCCGGCACTTTGGCATCGAGATAATGATCGAGGGCGCGATGGTAGTCGTCGAGATAGATGTTGAGCTGATGCGTGTCATTCCAGTACACCTGGCCGGTCGAGCGCAGGTAAAAATCGGAGAACTCGAGGAACGCCTGGCGCTTATTCACATGGCCCAAATAGAGAAGCCTTTGCCAGTCCTGCCGTGATAGGCGAATCTGATCGCGGGGCATGGGTGTGGCGTTGTCGATCGGCTGGTAGCAGGAAAAGACGCCATCGCGCAAAAAGCCGGCCATCTTAGGGTCGGTCGAAAACTGAAAATCGCCGTAGGTGTAACCGGCCTCGATTCGCGATTCGAACCCATTGATGAGATCGGGAAGGGTCAGGAGAGAGACAATGCGTTGGACCTTTTGACGGGGGACCAGCTGCAGCGTGGCCGCCGTGATGATGCCAAACAATCCGTAGCCGCCGACCACCATGCGGAACAGGTCGGGATCTAAGCCCCGGGAACAGGTCACCAGATCGCCGGCCGGGGTGATGACCTGAATGGACTCGACGTCGCAGGAGAAAGGAGCGCAGTTAAGGCCGCGCCCATGGATATTGGCTGCGATGGCGCCGCCGACGGTGAGGGAATCGGCGCCGGTTTGTTTTTGTCGAATCCCCCATTGATGCCGCTTACCGGCTTGAAGCGACAAATAGCCGCGCATCAGCTCGGGCCAGGTAATGCCGGACTGCACGGTTATCAGACCGGTTCCGGGGTCAAAATCCAGAATGCGGTTGAATGCGCGCATGTCGATGACGCACCCGCCGGTCAGAAATTGTTGTCCGCCCATGGCGTGCCGCCCGCCGGCGATCGAGACGGACAGCCCGCGACGGCGGGCCTGGCTTAGGGTTTCGAATAGTTCGCGCAGGGAGCGAGGTCGCCGGTAGAGCCCAGGAACGCAGAGATTTAAGCGGGAATGGATGTCATTGAGCGCCGGCATCATGTTGGTGTGGCTTCCGGCCGGGTGGGTCAATCGACAAGACTCTTGGGGGCCAAGCATCGGGCATCTCCTTTCGATGTGTCATCAGCCTAGCCTGGCCAAAATACATATCAATACTATTGTAACTTCGTATTAGTATTCGATACTCACCGTCCTTGAAGGGAATACTGCAATGGATGAAGCGCGACGCATTGTCGAGGTCTTGAAGCGGACCTTACGGATGAGGGGGCTTACCTACGCATCTCTTGGCAAACGCATCAATTTGAGCGAAGCGAGTGTGAAGCGAATATTCGCGCAGCGTACGTTCACCTTAAAGCGGCTCGAGCAGGTTTGCCGGGCACTGGAGATGAGTATTGCGGATCTGGTGAAGATGGTCGACGTCAAGAGTTACGCGTCGACCTCTCTCACCTTGGCCCAAGAGACGGCGCTGGCCAAGGATGAGGCGTTGCTCAGCTACTTCTATCTGCTGCTCAATGGATGGACGGACATTCAGATCAGACGCCTTTACCAATTCGAGGAGTTACAGACCGAGGGGCTTCGCGCGCGATTGGTCGAGCTGGGGCTGATCGAAGCGCTGCCAAAGCGTGGCTATCGCTTGTTGGTGAGCCGACAGATCATTTGGAAACCGGACGGACCGGTGCGCCGCGCCTATGAACATCGCGTGCAACAGGAATTCCTGCGTTCGGCCTTCACCGGCCCGCGAGATTATTTGGCGTGGCAGCCGGTGGAACTGACGGATTCGTCGATTGATGTTCTGCGGCGTAAGTTCGGGCAAATCTATAGAGAATTTCTGGAAATGGCGGAACTTGATCAGCATTCGTCCCAACCGAGGTATAGCGTGGGATTCTTGCTGGCGTTTCGACCGTGGGTGTTTTCGCTGGTCGCAGCGCGTCAGCGGCGAGGTGTGGGTTAGACTCGAGCTGTCATAAAATGGCTTCGAGTACTGGAGAGTTATGTATACGCGGAATTATTCCCGAAAATCACTCGTCACGCTGTGTGCGTTGGGCGTGTGCGCAGCTGGTCTAGCTGTGGCGCCGGCGGCACTCGCCCGCGACCGCGTGGAGACGCTGTTGCAGTCCTTGGCCGACGCACCCGGGCCGTCCGGTTATGAGGAGGAGGTGCGGGCGATCATGGTGCGGGAGCTCAAGCCGTTCGCTACACAGATCAGCTATGACGGCTTAGGTTCGGTCATTGCGCAGCACGGGGCAAAGGGCCCAAGAATCATGCTGGACGCGCACATGGATGAGCTTGGCGGGATCGTTCGCCGAATCACTCCCGATGGCTTTTTATCAATGCAGATGGTCGGCGGCTGGTTGGATCAGGCATTGCTCGGGCAACGTTGGGTGATCTTGGGTTCCAAGGGCACTGTGCATGCCATCACCGGCATCCGCGACATTCATGTGTTGCCGCCGGAAGATAGATCGAAGGTATTTCCGCGTAACGACATATTTTTGGATGTCGGCGCCAAGAACGCCGCAGAAGTGGCGGCATTGGGCATCGGGCCCGGAGACCCCGTGGCGCCGGATTCGCCTTTTGCGGTCCTGAACGGCACACAACGCTATCTCGGGAAGGCCTGGGACGATCGCGTGGGTTGCGCGGTGGTGGTCGAGGTTATGCGCCGGCTTGCCGCGGAGGGTCATCCCAACATATTGATCGTGGCCGCAACGACTCAAGAGGAGACCGGTATCCGGGGGGCGCATACGGCGGCTGACGTGGTGCATCCTGACATTGGTATCGCCATCGAGGGCGGTGTCGCAGGGGATGTTCCCGGTGCGCACCCGGAGGAGACCCAAGCGCGCTTGGGCGCGGGGCCCGGAGTGTTTTTGTACGATTTTTCGGAACAGCCGAATCGCCGTCTGATCAGTCTTATCAAGGAGACTGGACAGGCTGAAAAGATTCCGTTGCAGTTTGATTTCGTCAGTGGCTACGGCGATGATTCAGCCGCGATTCAAGCCTCGAATGGCGGCGTGCCCGTCGTAAATATCGTCGTACCGGTGCGCTACACGCATGCACACAACGGCGTTATGGATCGCTTCGATTTCGACCGAACAGTCGATCTGGTAGTCGCGCTGATCAAGCGGCTTGATAGCGCCACTGTCAAGCGGGTGCGCGATTTTGCGCCGTGAATTTAGGTAGATTGAATCGCGCAGCGGACTAGCAGCTTCGTCAGACGGGGAATAAGGGAAGAGGGGCGAGGGCGAGGGTCGGGCGCGGTGCCTGCCGCGCTGGACGCCAGGACCTTTGACATTAGGTGCACGCGGAAGCCTACAATGCGCGCTTTTCTCTTGAGGAGTGGTGATGGCGAAGAAAAAGCGTCGGATAATTCGTCCGTGGTCGCAAGAGGATGTGAAAAGTTTGAGGGCTCTGGCGAAAGCGAGACTCTCAGGGCCTCAGGTGGCGAAGAAGCTGCGTCGGACACATGGCGCAGTCGCACAGAAAGCCATGAAGCTTGGCGTAAGTTTTCGCTCAATCAATCGGAAACGGCAGTAGCGACAGACAGCTCTAGATTGCAACAGTAAGTCGCAACGGGCGAGGACAGGGAGGCCGATCAGCCCGGCCGACGGAGAATGGCTGTGATGATCTCAAGTAAGGGGAAAGAAATGAGCCGACTGATGCTTGCGCCACTGCTTGCCGCGATCGCGACCTTCGCCGTTGCCGCGCCGGCGACAAAGGAGCAGTTGAGCACACCGCCCGCGAACGCGCGCCACTACACGATCAGTTCGACGGCGGGCAAACATGGCGATGTTTGGTCATGGAAGCTGACTGACGGACGCTTGGCTTATCGCGAGTCGATGTCTCTGCGCGGTTGGGTGACTGAGGAAGATGAAGTTGTGACCGTCGGCGGCGATCGTCGGCCCACGGCCATCGCCGTCCGTGGCTACAGTGATCAGGGCGACGCCACGGAGGACTTCAGCGTCGACGGCGCGGGCGTTGCACACTGGAAAACAATTATCGATTCGGGCTCCGCGCCCTTCGAAAATCGACGTTACAACACGTACGGCGGACCTTGGCTTACCAGTGAGATGGATGTCGAGGCGCTGGTCGCCGCGGGCGAGGAGGGGATCGACTTACTCCCTACCGGTCATGCCAGCATCACTTTCGGCCAGGTGATAAAGATTGATGGTCCGCACGGGCCCAAGACGGTCAAGCTGTCCTTCCTTCGAGGCTACGGTTTTGCGCCCACGCCTGTTTGGCTCGACAGCGAGAATCGTTTTTTTGGCTATGCCGGAGTGGTCTCGTTGCTGCCGGAAGGGTACGAAGGGAGCGGCCCGCGGCTTAAGGCTCTGCAGGATCAAGCGACTGCTGACATGGTCCGAGGAGTCGCGCATCAGTTTCTAAGCCCCGCCAATCGCACGCCGACGCTGGTCGATCACGTGCTCATGTTTGATTCGATAGCAGGGCGATACCTGCCCGACCGCGCGGTCTTGATTGCCGACGGCAAGGTTGCCGCCGTAAGTCCGGCCGGATCGATCAAACCGCCGCCCGGCGTCGTCCTGATCGATGGGCGCGGCAAGACCCTGACACCCGGTTTGTGGGACTCGCACCAGCATGTGGGGGACGACTGGAACCTGCTGCAAAACGTTGCGACCGGGATGACGAATTATCGCAGTCCCGGCTCACTGATCGATGAGGCTCTCAGCATCTATAAACGTCGCGCCGCCGGCGATCTGCTCGCGCCCGACGGAAAGATCTCGGTGATCATAGATCGCAAGGATCCGCTAGCCGCGCAGGTCGCGCTCACGGTCTCGTCGGCGGAGGAGGCAGTAGCCGCCGTCGACAAGATTAAGGCAGCGGGCCTGTGGGGCGTCAAGTTCTACACGTCGATGAATCCGGCATGGATCGCCCCGGCATCCGCCGAGGCACATAAACTCGGGCTGCATGTGCACGGCCACGTCCCCGCTGGCATGCGCCCGCTCGATGCCGTTCGCGCGGGCTACGACGAGGTTACGCACATCAACTTCATCTTGATGCAGGCGATGCCGCAAGATGTGGTCGACAAATCCAACACCGCTGCGCGGCTCGAGGGTCCCGCCCGGTACGGCAAGGACGTTGATCTCGATGCGCCGGCGATGAAGGATTTCTACGCGGAACTCGCGAGGCGACAGACAATCATCGATCCAACGTTAACGGTATGGGAGCCGCTGATGACTTCCGACGGCAGCGCGATTTCGCCGGAATATGCACCGTTTGAAAAGGTCGCGCCGTCGCCGGTCGTCCGTAGTTGGAAGATCGGCGGTTATCCCCTGTCCGAAGGTCTCACGCGCGAGGACTATCGCCGAAGCTTCGCCAAGATGGTGGAACTGGTCGGGAAGCTCCATCAGGCCGGTGTACGCATCGTAGCCGGCACCGATGGGTACGGCCTGGAGCTGGTGCGCGAACTGGAGCTTTACAGCCAAGCGGGCTTGAGTAACGCGGAAGCGCTACAGACCGCGACCATCATCCCTGCCCGGATGACCGGCATGGCCGATCACATAGGATCGATCGCACCTGGAAAGACGGCGGACATCATCCTGGTGGAAGGGGATGTATCCAAGGATCTCGCCAACCTTCGCCACGTGAATACGGTGTTTTTGGACGGCTATCGACTGGACGGGGAGGCGCTGCGGAAAGCGAGCGGTCTGACTGGAATGCCGAAGTGACGAGGCCGCTATTTGAGAATCGCGCTTCGCTTCCGCGTGTACCAGGGTGATGTCTTGAGATGAAACGGCCGGTAAGTGATACCGAGCGGCGCCGGTTGGGCCTCGATTCGACGATCAGCCGGCGCGACTTCTTGAACGGCAGCCTCGTCGCCGCCGCCGGCGGCGCGCTAGCGCTACCCGCTACTTCAGCCAGTGTGGACACTTTCACCGGCTATGGGGGAGTGGGCGACTATGCGCGCGCCAATGGAAACACGTGGTCCGTGGTGCAGGCGGCGCATCGCTTGCGCGATGGCGGCTACGCTGAGTCGGTCATGGACTCAGCGCGGGATGCTGGGCAGTTCGATTTGGTGGTGGTGGGCGGCGGAATCGCGGGTCTCGCCGCCGCGCACCGCTTCCGCCAGCTGCGCGGTGCAACCGCGCGCATTCTGATTCTCGAGAACCACGCCATGCCGGGAGGTGAAGCCAGGCAGAACGAATTCGACATCGAGGGTACACGCCTACAGGCTCCTCAAGGTTCGAACGACTTCGGCCAACCCGGGCGGCGCAGCGATTCGCTCACCGACTCCTTCTTCGAAGAGTTTGCGCTGCCGAGCGAGTATCAGTGGCAACAGTGGGACAGTGCGCTCAAGCCGCTGCGATTCGCGCGCGACAATTATTCAAACATGGATGGCTTTCAAGAAAGCCAAGTTGACGTCGGCTACTTCTTTGATCGGGCGCAGGGTGCCGAAAACCTTAGTTGTCATCGCAATATCTGGTCGTCCGCGCTCAAGGACACGCCTTATTCGGAGTCCGCGCGCCGCGACCTGTTGCGCTGGCGGGCCGATCACGGGCCTTTAAGCGAGGCGGAGAATCGCCACCTCGATACGCTCACTTACCGCGAGTATCTAGAAAAAGTATGCGGCTACGATGCCGCCGTGACGCGCATGGTCGAGCCCATCGTCGGCCTGCTGGCCGGCGTCAGCACCGATGCGGCCAGCGCGCGGCTGGGCCGGCAGTTGGTGCAAGATCCTGCCCGGCCCATGGCGCTGTCATTCCCGGGCGGCAATTCGGTGTTCCCGCGCGCAATACTGCGAGCACTCTTGCCGGCGGCCCTGCCTGGACGGGATTTCGACAGTTTGCTGTATGGGAACGTCGACTTCCACGCTCTCGACAGCCCGAGCCGGAACGTGCGCCTGCGACTCCAAGCGACCGCACTGCGCGTGCGGCATTCGGGCGGTAATGCCGATGAGGTCGAGGTCGTCCATGAGCGCGGCGGGCAACTGTTCAGGGTGCGTGCGGCCCAGGTGATCATGGCGAGCGGCGGATGGATCAATAAACATCTGCTGGTGGACAGTCCTCAGGATTTGCGCAACGCCTACGAACAGTTCAGCTACGCACCCGCGCTCATCGTCAACGTGCCGTTACGCCAATGGCGCTTTTTGTACGATTTGGACGTTACCGCCTGCCGCTGGTTCGATGACACTGACGGGATCGGTTATTGCTGCAACCTGCGTCAGAACATGGTGACCGAGCGGCACACTGCACCGCTGCATCCGGACAAGCCCGCCGTGTTGAGCTTTTACTTAGGGTTGCCCGTACCGGGATTGCCGGCCGCGAAACAAGGCATGGCGGCCCGGGCGCGTCTCATGAACACCACCTATGCGGACTTTGAGCTCCTGATTCGCCGGCAGATGGTGCGTCTCTTCGGTGCCTCGGGCTTTGACCCTAAGCGCGACATCGCCGCCATTGTGCTGAACCGCTGGGGTCACGCACGTCTGATAGAACCGCCGGGCTTTCACTACGGCGTCGACGGCAGACCGAGCCCCTTGGAACGCGTGCGCCAAGGCTACGGACGCATCAGCATCGGCCACTCGGAACTGAATGGCGCACAACACTGGGGTTCGGCGCTAGAGTATGGCCGCAAAGCAGGAGAGCGGGCGGCGGCGTCGTGACTCGACAGCGAAGACCGTCGCCGGTGTCGTCGCCTAGTCGGGGCAACGAGCGTCTCTTGCCGAGCGAGGCGCTCAGTTCTCGACTCGCACCAAATCATTGACTCTTTATCTAACGAGGGATTTTATGAAGCGATTCCTTTTAGCGGTCACGTTCTTTCTTGCCGTTCACTCGGTAACCGCGCTCAAGAATGCCTCCGCGGAAGAGGCGTCACCTGCGACGACAACCCCTGCGCCGCAGAAACTCGACGATGAATACACGAAGCTCATCAAGGAATATCTGCAGGACTCACGCATTACCACCGAATTGGTGGATCACATGCCTGCGTCCGATACTGTCCCGTCGCCGTTGAAGTTCTTCGGACGAATCCCCGGCACGCCTGGCGAGCTGACTTATTCGAAGGATATCAATCGCTACTACGAAACACTCGCGCAAGCGTCGCCGCGCGCCAAGTTTTGGAAGATTGGGAAGTCCGAAGAGGGACGCGACCAGGCCCTCCTTGCCATCGCCGATGAAGATACCATTAAGGGTCTCGATCGTTACAAGAGCATGCTTGCCCAACTCACCGATCCCAGAAAGATCACGGAAGAACAGGCGCAGGCGCTGATTCACACTGCGAAGCCGATTTACTGGATCACCAGCGGTATCCATTCGCCAGAGACCGGCGGGCCCGAAATGTTGATCGAACTGGCTTATCGCCTCATGATTGAGGAGACGCCGTTCATTCAGGCGATTCGCAATAACGTGATCGTGCTGATTACCCCGGTGGTCGAAACCGACGGCCGCGAGAAGCAGGTCGACTCCTACTACTACGGCAAGAAGACCGGCAAGCAGCGTCCGCCCCTGATGTATTGGGGGAAATACGTCGCGCACGATAACAATCGGGATGGCATGGGCCAACTCCTGAAGCTGACGCAGAACATCACCCGCGAAGTGCTCGACTGGCATCCCACGGTGCTGCACGATCTGCACGAGGCGCAGTCGTACTTATACGTATCCACCGGCACCGGCCCCTACAACAATTCCCTTGATTCCATCGCCGTCAACGAATGGTGGCTGCTCGCCGAAACCGAAGTCATGGAGATGGCGAAGCGCGGCGTTCCCGGCGTCTTCACATATGGTTTTTACGACGGATGGGTTCCCAACTACCTTTTCTGGATCGGAATCACCCACAACGGTTTCGGGCGCTTTTATGAAGTCCAGGGCTACGGTCCCGATCTCGTTCCCGACCTGCATCTTCCCGACAGTCTTACCAGTAGGGAATGGTATCGGGCGAATCCACCCCTTTCGAACATCAAGTGGGGACCCCGCAATAACACCAACATTCAAGAATCGACCCTGCTGTTCGCGCTTCACAAGGTCGCCGAGGATCGCAATCTTTACCTCGAAGATTACTGGATGAAAAATAAGCGGGCGGTTGACAAGGGCCGCGGCGACGCACCCTACGCGTGGGTCGTCCCCACAGGCCAACGCCGCCGTACCGATGCTGCCGATATGATCAACGCTCTGCGCGCCCAAGGCCTCGAAGTGCAGATCGCCAGTTCCGCGTTCAAAGCCGGCACGACCGACGTTGCTGCCGGCGACTACATCATTCGCGCCGACCAGCCCTATCGCACTCTCGCCGACATGTATTTCGCCGTGCAGAAATATCCGGTCGCCAATCCGCGTCCCTATGACGATACCGGGTGGACGATGCAATACATGCGCAACATCACGCTGACCCCGGTGAAGGATCGATCAATTCTGGATCAGCCGATGACACTAATCAGCTCGGATGTTCGCACCCCGGGTCGAATCGAAGGAAACGGCGAATTTCTGATAATTGACCACACCACCGACAACACACTGATGTCGTTCCGTTTCAAAAACGCCCGCATAAAGATGCTCGCGGCCGAAGACGACTTTGAGCTCCAGGGTCATAAGTTTCGCGCCGGCACATTCATCGTTCCGAAGGCTAATGTGAATGCACTTCGCGCGTCGATTCAGGAATTTGGCCTTTCCGCTTGGGCGGTGGCGTCTGCTCCGGCCGTTAAAACCCATGAGATGGAAATTCCGCGCATCGGCTACGTCCATTCCTGGCAAAACACGCAAGATGAAGGGTGGGTCCGCGCGGCGCTTGATCGCTACGGAGTTCCATACAAATATTTCGCCGATCAGAAACTTCGCGAAGGCAACCTACGCGCCAAGTACGACGTGATCATCTATCCCGACGTTGCCGGGACGTCGCAATCCATCTTAAGAGGCATACCGAAGGAAGGCCCGGATCCTATTCCCTACAAAAAATCCAATTTGACGCCCAATCTCGGCGCGCTCGATGAAAGCGATGATATCCGCGGCGGCATGGGCGCCGAGGGCCTCGCCGAACTGTCCAAGTTCGTTGCAGCCGGCGGGACGCTAATCACCGAAGGATCAACTTCCGCTTTTGTCGCCGACTACGGCCTGGTGGGGGGCGTCACCGTCGAGCATCCCGCCCAATTGTTTGCCCGCGGGTCCATCCTGCGTGGTCAATTTACGGATCTCAAGAGTCCGATCGCCTACGGTTACGATCAGAAGGATATTCCGGTCTATTTCAATCAAGATCCGGTCTTCAATATTCCTGAGGGGAACGCAGGCCGGCCCCGCGCCCCGGGCGCCGGATCCGGAGCTAGTCCGCCCGTCGGGCAGAACGTCATTCCGAACTCCGTACCTATTCACATTAGTCCGTACGATCAACCCGCCGAAACTACCCCTCCACCATTTGACGAGGTCGACTATACACGGCAGATGCGGCTTCTATACGGCGCGGTGAAGCCGGACGTTCCTCCGCGAATCGTAATGCAGTTCCCGAAGGATCCTAACGACATGCTTCTTTCAGGCACATTAACCGGCGGCCAGGCGATCTCCGAGCGACCTCTTGTGCTCGATGCAAACGTTGGAAAAGGTCACGTTGTGATGTTCGCGCTACGGCCGTTCTGGCGCTGGCAGACGCAGGGAACCTATTTCCTGGGCTTCAACGCAATCCTAAACTGGAATCATCTCGACGCCGGCAAGCCCGAACCTAAGACCGCCAATGCTGCGGGCAACGTATCGAAGTAGTTGTGGGCACGCCGGCAGTATTGAGGGACGGCGAGCTATCGCCAGCCCAGAGCGGGCGCGACGTGGGTGAGGATGGCCTCGATCACGTGAGCGTTGTACTCAACGCCGAGCTGATTGGGTACGGTCAAGAGTAGGGTGTCGGCTTCTGCGATTGCCTGATCTCGTTTCAATTCCTCGATCAGTTTGCCGGGTTCTGCGGCATAGGAGCGGCCAAAAACGGCGCGCATGTTGTCGATGACGCCGACTTGATCGCTGCTGCCGTCTCGGCCGAAGTAGGCGCGGTCGCGGTCGTCCATGAGCGCGAATATGGATCGCGAAACCGACACACGCGGTTCTCTCTTGTGCCCAGCCTCGGTCCACGCTTGCCGGTAGGCGCGGATTTGACGGGCCTGCTGGACGTGGAAGGGCTCGCCTGACTCGTCAGCCTTCAATGTGGAACTTTGCAGGTTCATCCCCTGTTGCGCAGCCCAAATCGCAGTCGCGTTGGACGCTGAGCCCCACCAGATCCGATCGCGCAGACCCTCCGAGAGAGGTTCCAGACGCAAAAGGCCGGGTGGGTTCGGAAACATCGGTCGCGGACTGGGTTCAGCAAACCCTTGCCCCTTCAGCAATTCAAGGAAGATCTCGCCGTTGCGCCGGCCCATATCGGCGTCGGATTCCCCTTTGGCAGGCGCATAACCGAAGTGGCGCCAGCCCTCGATCACCTGCTCAGGCGAGCCACGGCTAATGCCGAGCTGGAGCCGGCCGCCGGCGATCAGGTCCGCGGACCCTGCATCCTCCACCATGTAGTAGGGATTTTCGTAACGCATGTCGATCACTCCGGTACCGATCTCGATACGCCTGGTCTTAGCGCCGATCGCCGCGAGCAACGGAAATGGGGAAGAGAGCTGGCGCGCGAAATGGTGCACGCGAAAATACGCCCCGTCCGCACCGAGCTCCTCCGCCGCCACGGCGAGGTCGATGGACTGCAGCAGCACATCGGCCGCGGAGCGAGTCTGCGATTGCGACGTGGGAGACCAGTGCCCGAAAGAAAGAAAGCCGATTTTCTTCATCTTAGTCTTCAAAGACCCTCATTTAAGATCTAATTCCGTAGACGTCGTCACTCAAATGAGGGCTGTCGACGCAGATTCAATAGACCCTTTGTCTCGCGGTCATAGGTTTGTGCTGGAAGCACGCCCGCGACTTGATACAGTACGACGATTAGCCCGCACGAACCTGAACTGAACCACATATGGGCAAATTACCTTCCCGTGCTATGCCGGGACCGCGGAGTTTTCGGTCATCGAAAGAACTTCGCGCATGGATGGCGAAGCAGCACGCCCGAGCCCGTGGTCTGCTCCTGCGAATTTACAAGAAAGACTCTGGTGTTCCATCGGTCACGTATGCCGAGGCACTTGACCAGGCGCTGTGTTTCGGTTGGATAGATGGGCAAAAGCTGCCGTTTGACGCAAACTCCTGGGTGCAAAAATTCACACCGCGCAGGGCGAAAAGCGGCTGGTCCAAGATAAATGTTGCGCATGTGGGTCGGCTTATCCAGGAGGGCCAAATGACGCCTGCTGGTCTCAAGGAGGTAGATGCGGCCAAAGCCGACGGGCGCTGGACCACTGCGTACGATTCTTCCGCTAACGCAACGGTGCCGCCGGAGTTCGTCAAGGAGCTCGCACGTAACGCCAAGGCAAAGCAGTTCTACGCGACGCTCAACAAGGCCAATCTGTATTCGATTGCCTACCGGTTGCAAACGGCAAAGCGCTCAGAGACAAAGATCAAGCGCATAAAGCTGATTATCGAAATGCTCGCGCGCGGCGAGAAATTTCACTGACTGCCCAGGCCCGTGCCTGGAGGCACTGCAATTCGCCACTTCCGCGTCCATGACCGCCTCTCCCAACCTGCTCTCGCTAGGTGCGGCCGCCGACAGGCCGCTTTGGGTCCCGTGACGCGCCGGTGGGTCAGGGACGCAACGAACACATAGACAGGCCTGCAAAAAGGGATATCTTTGGCATCAAGTATCGATCGCTCCCAATTTGGAGATACATAAAATGCGCCGTACTCTTCGGTTTAGTCGTAGGGATATGCTCAAGGCGACTGGTGTAGCGGTCGTCCTCACGGTCCTGCCGGTCACAGCAAGCATGGTCAACGCAGCCGACGATAAGAAGATGAAGATCGGCATCATCGGGTCCGGGCATGTTGGAAGCGCTCTTGGCGGCGTTTGGGCGAAGGCTGGCAATGAGGTGATGTTCTCCTCGCGCAATCTCGACAATGACAAGAAACTCGCTGCCGAGGTCGGAGCCGGTGCGCGCGCGGGTACGCCGCAGGAGGCCGCGGCGTTCGGCGAGGTAATCCTGTTCGCGGTTCCCTACAGCGCTTTTCCGGAACTCGTAAAGAGCCTTGGGCCTTCCCTCAAAGGAAAGGTCGTCATCAATGCCAGCAATCCATTCCCGCAACGCGACGGTGAGATCGCCAATCAAGCGCGCGAGGAAGGGGCGGGACTCTTCGACGCGCACCTGCTGCCAGGCGCACTCGTCGTTCGTGCATTCAACGCCGTAGGCGCAGCACGTATGGCCAGCGCACACGAAGACCCGGGGAAGATCGGCATGCCGATCGCAGGTGATAAGAAGGCCATCGATATCGCTTCGCGGCTCGTTCGTGAGGCAGGGTTCGAACCTGTGGTGGTCGGCGGGCTCGACATGGCCAAATATTTAATGCCAGGAACGCCGCTGGCGGGCGAGCACACGCCGGACGAAGTACGCCGCGTCGCGGCAACACTGAAGCCCTGACGGCGACGTTCCTCGCATTTGTTTTCCGGGCCGCCGAGAACCCATCCCTGGCGGCTGCGACAATAACTTCCTGTTTTTGACGCCTCCGCTATTTTGATTTCGTCGTAGCTTGCTGGGCGATAGCGACGTCAACCGCGCAATCACCAGGATAGGGAGCAATATGGTCCGCTGAATCGAAGTCGAAGATCGATCGCCACGGTTCGACGTCTGAGTACATGTGCAATTTGCCGGGCATGGCGATACTGGTCTTTGTCGGTCCCCCACCCGTCAACACTTGATCATCGATGGTTTTGAGATTGCTATCGGCGTCTATCACAAGGAACGTGAGTTCCCTTTCACCCAGATCTGCCTCCGGTCGAGGCCGCTTCACTTTCAAGATGGACGCATGGCCACTGGCACCGAGTACACGACCGTCCTTCTTTTGCGGGCCAGTGGGGAAAATGGGTTCACCATTGACGTAGGACTGAAGCAATCGTCCGTCGGCATCGTAATCCGCGCTGATATTCCATCTCCAAACGTAGTATCGACAAAGATTGATGTCGTAGATGTATTTCTCGACACCTGCCTGACTCGGGTGGGTGATAAGAGTGCCTTTACCATCCGCCACAAAAGTATGTCGAAGTGCTTCGCGGCGTGACCCTGGTGGAAACTCCTTCTCGAGGAAGTGTTTCATCTCGTCAAAATCAACGAACGATTCGTACCGGAACGATTTGGAGGGCTCCGCCTTTGCGGCAGCAATATTGGCTGAGCAGAGCCAAATGAACGAAAGCAGCGCCGTCAATAGCCTACAGAAGCCTCGACCTTTACTGGCGGCGTTCGCGGATCCCCTCGTCCCTGACACTCTTTAACCCCTGCATTCTGATTTACGGATCAGCGTTGGAGTCCAGTCAGAGGGTCAACCGCACGCTAACAATGGCCAGAATATTCGCACCGTAGTGGGCTCCCGGGATCGACTTTGCACTTCTTTGCTGACAGCGCCCTTGTCTCGCTACCCCACCGCGTCCAATTATCGAGCCTATGAATGAAGATGCGGGAGCCACATGGACGCGCAAGCCGTGCTCGAGGCAATGGTGCGACGCTACGCCGCATACAGAACCTATTCCGATACTGGCCGGGTGACGTTCACTCACCCCAACTTCATCACCAAAACACCTTTCTCGACCTATTACAGTGCGCCATCACTTTTTCGCTTCGACTTCAGAGTGCGGCATCCTCACCCGCCCCTGAGCCACGTGGTGAGCCAACACGCAGTTGGCTTTGACGGAGAACCAAGGCGTATGCAATCAGGAAGGCATCCAAAGGCAATGTAGAAATTGAATGGCTTGACAGCATTGGTTTGGCAATGGCAGGGGTCGTGATGATAGGCCAAATACGGTGCTGGAGCGTGCGGAGCGCGAACTGCGGTTTTAAGGCTTTCTTATATCCTGCGTGCAAAGCGGTAAGGATTCGGGCATGCTTTGTTGGGAATGAATCTAAATCTTCTCATTGGGGCGAGCATTAGCTGCCCGGCTTCGCTGCGAAGCCGGGTGTCGATGGTGTTCGTCGCGTCCAATGGTATGAGGAATGTGGTTCATGGATTCGTTAACAGTTTCGCTATTTCGTCTTCGAGTCGTCGCCGACGCTGATCCCGGCGCTGTCGCTCGCGTCATCGAGCGATTTCAAAACATCAATATTCTCCCGCGGCGAGTTATCGCTGAGTTCGGAATCAATGAGACCATCCACATTCAAGTGGATGTGTGCGGGATTCCGGAGGAGCAGCTAAAAACCATGGCGGCGAAGATTGGGCAGGCGACCAGTGTCGTGAGTGCCTATTGGCATCGGCTGTAGTACAGCGACTTCGGAGAAGGCTGACACCGCGAGTGGGCCGCGCTACGGTTTCCGCGTTTTTATGGAATAGGCCGTCGTGCGAGTCGTTACAATTCCGCTTGCGAGCACATCGAATCGCGGGAGCTGGTATGGACGCTGTGGTGAAGCGGTGTTTCACGGTGATTTTTGTTGGCGCATTTGGGTTTTCGCAGACGGCCGAAGCAATGCCGCGGAGCGATACGACTCCTCCCTCAGGCGTTTCCGCGGCCGATTTTGCAGTGCCGCGCGATAGGGTACACCTCAGTGCGCAAGCCCTGCAGGCGATCTATCTCAACGGGCTCAGGTTGGGCGCGCAAAAGGCGGCGGGCTCAGCCAAGGTCACATCGTGCTTGTTGTCGGTGTGGTACACGGATACTGGCACCGTTCAAGTGGTGCAAGTGATCAAGTCAAGCGGCATGCCCATGGTTGATCAGGCGTGCCTGCAAGGCTCGATTGGTCAGAGGCTCGAGGGGATGTTGCCCGGCAAAAGCGGTGGGCGAGGACACTTTGCCATTTATTGGGTATTTGACGCCAAAGAATCGAATGCAGCGCAGCGGCCCCCGATCAAATTAGACCCGTCAATCCCGCAATTGCCGGCGGATGGCGGTATTCACCCATTGCCTACATATCCGGCGGACGCTCTGGCGCGACGTGCCCATGGAATCTGCAAAATGCACATTAGCGTATCGGCGGGGGGCGTAGTGTCGTCCATCGAGATCACACAATCGACCGGATCGGAGTCGCTTGACGATGCGTGCAAGGAAGCGGTCGCTAAATCAGCCTTTGTACCGGCGACAGACGGTGAAAAGCCGGTTAGTGGCACGACGGATGCTGCGATTCTTTGGCGCCTGCCGCGATCGTGAGTTTCTAGACAAAGAACGCCCGCACACGGATGTGCGAGCTGGACCGCAGCGAAGCAGTAGAGGTGATGCGCGAGGATCGTCAGATCGTCTTTTTTAGGCTTTCGCGGAAATCGCACTCAGCTCTTCAAGATCGAGGTCTCGTTCCAATTCCCGCATCGTTGCGTCATCGATGTCGCCGGTGCGATGCAGGCGGATCAGTTCGCGACGTCCGGTGGCAACGGCCTCGAGGACCACATCGAAGTGGGCGTGGAGCAGTGGCCGCATGTCATCCGTTTTCTCTACGTACTTGTTAATCGCCGTGGCTCTGCGCTGATAGCGATCCAGCAACATCGGATGAATTAGTGTGCCTGCATCGTCGTAGGCCAGCTTCTCGATGGTTATCAATTGCGCTTGCGCCATGGCGGCTTCTGCCTGATTGAGACTGAGACGTGGCATCTCTTCGGCCGGTTCGGTCAATCGTGCCCGGTTGATCACGAGTCCCAATGATGTCCCCTGGACCAACACGGTGACGAGAATCACCGCGAAGGAGGTGACTAGAATGAAGTCGCGACCGGGGAAGCCTTCGGGCACGCTCAGCGCCAAGGCCAGGGTGACAACGCCGCGGACTCCAGCCCAGCTAAGCACCGTCGAGCCGGCGATGCCCAGCGGCTTGTAGCGCTTGAGCCCCATCAGATTGCCGATCTTGATTGCGATGTCAGATCCGAATATCCATGCAAAACGGGCGAGGGTAATTGCTACCAGGACGATGAGCATCTGCCAGCCCTCGGTGGCCAGCACGACACTTAAGCCGCCGCCGCGTTCCACCACGCCGCGCAATGACAGTCCTATCAGAATGAAGACAGCTGCCTCCATGAGGAACACCATGACCGTCCAGAACGATGTGCCCCGCATGCGGGTTGAGGCGGAAAGAACGGTACTGTGGTTCCAACTGGCGATGAGCCCCGTCGTCACCGTGGCGATCACGCCAGAGACGTGCGCGAATTCTCCCAGCAAATAGGATGTCCAGCACAACAACGTCGTGGCGGCGATCATGAGATATTCATCGCGTAGACGACGTACCAACACGACCCAGGCGGCGCCGACGACGGCCCCAACTAAAGCGCCGCCAAAGGCCAGCAAGAAAAGATCTCCGATGGCGGCGGTGGCGCTGAACATCCCCGTCACGCCGGCGGCGATCGCAAATCGGAACAGCACTAAACCGCTCGCGTCGTTGAGCAGACTTTCGCCTTCGAGCAGAATTTGCAGGCGCGTTGGCAACTTGACTCGTTGCAGCACCGACCGAGCCGACACAGCGTCCGGTGGCGAGACGATCGCCCCCAGCGCGGCACATGCCGCCCACGGCAGCGACGGAAACACCAGATGGGTGGCCCAAGCCACGACTACGCAGGTGAAAAACACCGCACCTACGGCCAGCGAGGTGATGCCAATCATGTGACGGCGCAGGCGGGTGAGGGGGAATGTCCAGGCTCCATCCAGCAACAGCGGCGGCAGGAAGATCACGAGCACCAAGCCGGGATCGACCGTAATCGCACGCAAACCCGGGATGAAGGCGAGAAGTGCGCCGCCGACGATCAATCCGACGGACGGGGGCAGCCCGAGCCTTTGGGCAAGGTAGTACAACGCGATAATCGCCAAAAACATCGCGATGATCAGTTCGAACAAATGGGTTGGATCCACCTAGAACTCTCCCGGCGGCGCAACGTCTCGTGCGACTACCAGCATAACGCGAGTCCGGCAGAGCCGGTGCCGACTCTTTTTGCCCCACTTAGCGCAGCGTCATGCTAAATCGTCGACCGCGAGTTTCCTCCCCCAGGGTATTCACGGTGAGTTCGGCCGTATCTGGATTCCAGCCGAAAAGCTTGCCGTCGACCGGATGGGTGGACCATTCGGGGTGGGTTTTAAGAAATGCGGCAACATCGGGTGTCGCGATGTGCAGGCGCTTGAGTTGAAATGCGAGGTAAACCAGGCGCTGATAGGCGGCGACGTCATAAGCGCGCAGCGGATAGTTTTCATACTGTGCGCCCGCCAGACTTGCGAGAATCTTGCCCATCGGGTTGTAGATATAGTTGGGCGCTAAATGCGGCCCTTGCTTCTCGAGCCACTCGCGGTAGGCATGTCGATTACGCTCAAACTCGCTCGGTTCAGAATCGCCGAGTGCCACCCAATGCGCCGCGAGCTCGGCGCCCATGTTCTCGGTGGCGTTTACTTTAAAGAAGTGCGCTTGAAATGCATTCCATACTCTGTGCGGCCAACTTGAGGAGGCCGTTGAACCTGTTAGTCCGTTTGCTGCGCTAATCGTTTGGTAGAAAGGAGCGGTGGCGCGAAACTCAGCGGCAAAGGTGTTGCCGATCCGGTAGTCCTTGGGGTCGAATGGTAAGAGCATAGGATCCAGCGGTTCGTCGAGAGAGCTTGAGTCAAAACCGGTGTCGTTGATCAGGTCCGCCGTGAGAATAAGATCTGTATGGAGAAACGCGGCCGCGAGCATCTTAGATATCAACGTTCCGTCGCCCTTTAGGACCGTGCGCCACATTTGGAGATCGCGCTGAAGATCAGTCAGCGCTTCGCGTTGTTGCTTGGAGGAACCGGTTTGAATTCGGTTCGCGACGTCGCCTAGGAATAAAGAGCGTAGCTGCGGCGGGAAAATCACCACGGGTGCCATATAGCTTGGCCGTGCCGTTTCGTAGTAGCCCCGTAAGCGATGCAGGGACAGATAGCGTTGGTAGAGTTGCTGGTTGGCGGCGAGCATTGCCGCGATCTCTTGGCGATGGCTTTTGGTACTGGCCCAGATCGAAGCCGATCGTGCGGAGCCGAGTTCCAGCTTGCCGCTCAATTTTAGTTTGGTGGCGTCCCATTGGCTGCTAAGGCCAAAAGCAGAATCGGGATTGAGCAGCATGGAATCGAGGGCTTCGTTGTAAGCTTCGATCCTTTCTTGTCCCATTTCGGTTATCGATCGCTCGCCGGCGCCCTCCAATCCGGCCATGGCGAGGTAGATGTTTTCGTCGGCCGGGAAAGGGTTTGGCGGGGGCATCAGCAGGGCCTTGGCTTGTTCGCTCAAGGGTACGTCGAAGGAATTGATAACCGCCCAAACCAAACCAAGCAGCAGGACGAATGCGATGAAGGCGGCGGCAGTCTTAGCGGCTATTCGCGCGATCCTGGCGAGTCGGGACTTCCATGGCATAGCGACACGCTACGTTGCCGCCACGAAGGGTGTCAATGCGGGGGGGGCACAACTCAACACGCCCTCAATTCATACCCGAGCGGTGGAAGGTATGAGGATCGGCGGGGCCGACACGCTCTCCGGATAATGTGAGCTCGGTTGTGCTGAGGCGCAGGGTGACCGCGCTTACGCCATGCATGACAAATGTGACCGGCCCCGGGGGCCAGGAACGTACCGCGAAGCTGCCATTATTTTGTTTCAGGAGGTGCACGGGGGTTTCTCCGAGGGCCTCGATCATCAGGCGTCCATTCTCGTCGAACACACGGTAGGTACGACGGAACTGCGCGAATGAGTCGTGGTACGCGCCCTCCGCCACTTTAAGGACGTAGGTTCCTGCCAATTTTTTTCGCTCGTCGGAGGAGACCGGCTCATCGGTCAGAGTTGGTTGCTGCGCTTCTGCGGCCGGCGTGGGATTAGGAGCGAGGGCAAGTACTTTTCGCGCCAATGCGCTTCCGATGAATTTGGCGTTCTGGTCGGATGTGTTCGTGAGGACGATGACGGTCAGATCATCCCCGGGGAAGTGGTACATGCTGCCGCTGTAGCCGAGTAGCGAACCGTTCTGGCCGATGTCCCGATGATCGTCTTCATGGCCAAGGATGAATGCCATGCCGTAGTGCGTTTCGGGATCTCTGGCCGTCATCTTGATTCCAGGCCCCTCCGCAGTGGTCATCAGCTTGAGCGTCTCAGGTTTGAGCAGTTTGCCCAGTTGAACGGCGCGCCAAATGTGGAATAGATCGGAAACAGTGCTGCAGAAGCGGATATCGTAGCTGACTGCATTGCTGTCCTCGGTGGCAGCCTCATAGTGGTTGCCGACGCGCTGGTAGGCATGGGCGAGTCCGTGAATGACAGAGGTGTTGTCGCACGGTGTCGTTGCGGCGGCGCCGGCGGGCGCAAAGATGTTCTGCTGCATGTACTCGGGGAAGGACAGGCCGCTGACGCGCTCGAGAATCGCCGTGAGGAGCTGAAAATTGGAGACCGACCAATCCCACTGGGTTCCAGGTTCGTGGATCCACGGGACGTTGGCGAAAAGTGCGACAACTTCATCCATCGCTTTGGGCTGGCGATACGTGGATTCGAGCGGGTCGCCGAGGTAGTGGTAGTCCGGGACGCCGGAAGTGTGACTGAGAAGCTGGCGTACGGTGACGTGATGTCCCTGAGTGGGAAACTCGGGCAGGTATTTTGCGATGTCGTCGTCGAGGGAGAGCTTGCCTCGTTCCACTTGCTGCATGACGGCGACTCCCGTAAACGGCAGCATGGGACCGACGATGTGATAGACGGAATCCGGTTTTGACGGTGCTTCCAGTCCTAAGTCGGATACACCGTAACCCTTGAGGAGAAGGATGCGATCTCCTTTTGCGACCAACACAGACGCGCCCACTACGTGCGATTGCGCGACCGCCTGTTTGGCAATTGAATCGAGATCCGATTGCGAGCTTTCAGCCAGAGCTACGGCATGGAAGCTTAGCGATAGGATTGCGGTTGCGAATAGCGAGTTATTAATACGTTTCCCCATCTTCAAAGGTCGCATGATTTTATTAAAATTGCCGCACTCAATGTACATTTTTTCTTAAATAGAAACATTGTTTTCGCGCTCCCATCCCGGCCTGTGGCGCTCGCACACATGCTCTTTGACTCTGCGGCGGGAACATTCCACACTTCGCCATCAAAAGGAGAGGATCGCACGCATGGTGAATCAACGCGAACGCCCAAGGATTGGCGAGAAACTCAGATCGTTGCGCAAATATCGCAGGCTTACGCTTCAGGCGCTGAGCAAGCGAGCGGGCTACTCGGTTTCGGCGCTCTCCAAAATGGAAAATGAGCGGCTCGGCCTGAGCTACGACAAGCTGGCCCGCCTTGCGGTTGCGCTGGAGGTCGACATGAGCACACTGTTCGCCGATGCAGAGCCAATCGAAGGCCCGCAGGCGGTCGGCCGGCGCAGCATCGCCCGAAAGGGCAGCGGCAAGAGTATCTCAACGGGAAACTACGACTACCTTTATGTCTCGACGGAGCTCAGCAGCAAGCAGATGGTTCCCATCGTAGTGAAGATCCACGCAACCAGCATCGAGGAGTTCGGTCCCTTGGTGCGCCACGGCGGCGAGGAATGGATTTATGTCACCAAGGGGCAAATCGAGGTCCACAGCGAGTTCTACAAGCCCGAACGGTTGCAGGTGGGCGACAGCATCTATCTCGACAGCCGCATGGGACACGCCTTCATCAGCATGAGCAAGGGCGGGGCCGAGGTCGTCTCGGTTTGCTCGGCGCCCGAAGCCGAGCTTATCGGCACCGATGAGGAGGGACCCAAGCCGCGCAGACCGCGCCGAGTTTCGCGGGCGAACAGCCGGTAGTACTCACCCGAAAGGCTGCACTACTTCTTCACCTCTCCTAGCGGTGTGAACAATAGGTCCTGATAATCGAAACTGAAGTCCGCCAAGGGTGACACGGCCTTCATGGTGAAGTGATCGATGGAGCCATCCGGCTTCAGCGTGAATGTCAGGAACGCATCTTCCATCGACCGGTCGCGCCAGTGGGCCTTGAAGGTATCGTACTGCCAGTACTGCAAGTCCCCGACCGCGGCCGGCGTGTGATCCAGCGTGAAAACCAGTCCGCCGTTTTCCTGACGGACCGTGGCCGATCCGTACCACGCGTCTTGATAGACACCGGCATATTTCTGAAGCGCCAAGGCCGGCTTCGCCTCGGCTGAACGATGAGTGTCTTGATCCTTCATGAAGGAAGCGGCCTTCGCGGACTGCTCGTCCTCGGTCGATTTGAAAGCCGCCACCCAGTCGGTCTTCGGCACGCCGAGATACTGGTCGAGAACATGGTAGAGAAGGGCATCGAACGCGCCGCTGCTCTCGGCGTTGGTGAGAATGACCACACTGAGATTCTGCTCAGGAACCAGCACGACCCGTGATACGAATCCAGCCACGCCGCCGGTGTGTTCCACCAATTGGCGCCCCTGATACTCGTGCAGAAACCACCCTAGTCCATACGCGGCGTAATTGGACCTCAAGTGACCGAGCGGTCCTGTGTATTCGCGGTTTGGCAGGATCGTCTGCGCAGTCCACATTTCCTTCGATTGCGCCGCGGAGAACAGCCGCGCGTTGCCGCCCGGAAACGCTCCTCGGTTCAGCTGCAATTGAACCCACTTCGCCATTTCGACCACCGACGAACTGATTGCTCCGGCCGGCGCGGCATTATCCAAGGACACGAAGTCGATGGCCCGCAAAACACCATCCAGGCGCTGGTGGGGATACGCGTGGTTGGCGCTGGCTTTGAATTCAGCCGCGCTCAAAGTCGTGGTCTTCATCCCCAGTGGATCGAGTACTTTGGTGCGCACGTAGCTCTCCCACGTCGCGCCCGCGACTGCGGGAATGATCTGTCCCGCCGCGATGTACATCAGATTGTCGTAGGCGAAGCCGCTGCGAAAGCTCGTTGCCGGCTTCATGAACCGTAGCTTGTAAATGATCTCATCGCGGGTATAGGTCGTGGTGGGCCAAAACAGCAGATCGCCCTCGCCCAGACCCATGCCGCTGCGATGAGTCAACAAGTCCCGGATGGTCATTTCATGCGACACATACGGGTCGTACATCTGAAATCCAGGAAGGCGCTGATACACCGGGTCGTCCCACGAGAGCTTACCGGCGTCCACCAGGGACGCGAGCAGCGCCGATGTGAACGCCTTGGTGTTCGAGCCGATGGGGAAAAGCGTGTTCTCATCTACCGGGGCGGATTCGCCGAGCTTGCGCACGCCATAGCCCTTGGCGAACACCAGTTTGCCGTCCTTGACAATGCCGACCGACAATCCCGGCACGGCAAAGCTCTTGAGAACCCGGGCGGCGTAGTCGTCCATGTCTCCGGGCGGCTTAGCCTCCGCCCAGACACTGCTCGCCGCTCCCAAAGCCCACGCCACCAATGCAAGACTCGCTAGGCGCAACATTCGCTGGCTCCTGTTATTTCTCAAGCTTGCATTTAATCAAAAATGGTACAAACCCGTTACTCCAAACGTGCGCGGGCGAATCGCCGTCGCCGAGTACAGTGAGTCGGTGACGCTGGCGTGCGTGAGCCCCAAGATCGGATCGGAGTTGGTCAGGTTGTTCACGAAGGCGGAGATATCCACCCCTCCATGCACCGCGCCGAGACGCAAGTTCAGCATGCCATACGCTGAATTGGGGGCGTTGCCGATGGGGCCGCCGGTGGTGGGGTCGTAGCCCCCGATGGCGGGATTGCCCCGAGGCGTCGCATCGATCCAGCGGTAGTCGAGTCGAAAGTACGACTTCGCGCCGTCCCAGAGCGGGCTGATGTCTCGCGAGTAGTCCGCGTGCGCCGACGCGCTCCAGGGCGCAACGTTCGGCAGCTTGTCGCCCGCCCCAATCAGCAGCGGCGTGACGCCGTCCACCGTGGCGCCGAACTGCGCGAGCGGATAGTACGCATCCGTGTAGCCGACATTGGCGCTCACCTTCAAACCCTCCATGAGTATGGCCGCCACCTGGAAATCGAATCCCTGGCTGATCGCCTTGCCGCGATTGGCGGTGTAGAACGCACCGCAGGAAGGGAGATTGACGGTGGTTTGGATGCCGCTCCAATCGATGTAATAGACACTGGTCTGGAAAGACAGTCGATTGTCGAACAACGAATCCTTGGCGCCGATTTCGTAGCTCCACAGCGAATCGGATTCATACGTGCTGGGCACGGAGGTCAGGCCTAAGGCCTGGAATGAGGGCTCGCACAGGGGATTGGCCGTGGCATTGGGTGAATTGCTCCCGCCCGGCCGATAGCCTTTCGACGCCGTCGCGTACACCATGTCCTTGTCCGTGTATTGCCACGTCAGGCCGAACCGCGGCGTAATGGGTGTCTGCTTCTGATCCGGCAGCACTGTGGTGGCAAAGGCGGTTCCTTGCAACGGGCCGCCATACTGTTCGATCTGATCTTCTACTGAGGAACGCTCGACCCGCACGCCGACGTTGACCTTTACGCGCGGAACTATCTCGTAGGTGATCTCGCCGAACAGGGCTTTCTGCTCTGTAACCGTCGTGAAGCGCGAAAAGGAAGCGACCGCCAGCCCGCCCGTGACAAAATCCGGATTGCCGAAGGTATCCAGACTGTTTGCGCCGAAAAGCACCTGAGTCAACGGACTCAGGTCGGGCGCGATGAACTGCTGCACGCCGTCCAGGGCATGCCGATAGTAAGCACCGACAACCCAGTTGAAACGGGAGGTGGTGTCCAGCGACGAGAGACGAAACTCCTGTTGCCATGCCCGGGTCCATACGACGTTCTGGTCGTAAGAATTGAACGTCGACAGCCTCGGGTCGAGGGAGGTATCGCCGAGAAACGCCGGCAACAGTTGCGAATAATCGTCATAGCCGGTGTAGCTACGGTCCACGAACGACGTATCCGACTGCAGCGACAAGCCGGCAAAATTGAACTTGATGGCAAGGCTCGGGAGGGTGAGATCGTCAGTCGCCGGCTGGCCCGGGCTCCTGAAGCCGTAGCCCGACGCATGGGCCCCCTGCTCAGGATTGGGAAGACCGGTGCGCCAGTACTCGTCCGGGTTCTCGGTGTGCTGGTGCTGGATGAAGACCGCCGGCGTAATCGTCAAATTATCTGTGGGCGCAAAGGTAAAGGCGGGTCGAAGCGTGTATGAAAGATCGTGATTGGCATTGCGGTTGAGAATCTCCCCGGTGTAGGGATTTTCAATGTCGATAAACCCGCCGTCCGAGCGAAACCACCCGCTCAGCCTGAACCCGGCCACTCCCTCAACGATCGGCGCTCCATAGGCCACGCCCACCGCGTAGCTCGGGTTGCCGCGCTCGGTGTAGCCGAATTCCGCTTTGGCGTAGCCGCTGGAGGCTTCCAGGTTTGGCTGCGGGGTTATGAAGCGGATGACGCCGCCCATCGCGCTGGAACCGAACAACGTACCCTGCGGACCGCGCAACACCTCGATGCGATCCAAGTCGAAGATATCGGGGCGGGGGCTGCCGGAAAAGCCGGCCGCCAAATTCTGTCGAACGGCAATGGGCGTCTCGTCGATATAGATGCCGGTTGTCGGCGAGTTGCCGCCGCTGAATATGCCGCGAATGGCAATGTCCGTATTGGATTGCTGCTGGCTCGTTCCCGGGGTGGACAGAGCCAAACCCGGCACCACGCTGGCGAGGTCCTCGAATGACGTGATGTGCAGCTCATCCATGGTCTTCTGCGAGAACGCGGTGACGCTGATAGCCACCTTGTCGAGCGATTCCGCACGCCTCTGGGCGGTGACGACGATTTCATCGAGCTTGGTGTCATCCGCAGCTACTTGGGCATTCGCTGCCGACATGCCAAGCGGTGTCAGTAAAGCACTCAACGCAGCAACCCTGTAGCTGTAGCGTCCGCTCCGATTCGGCTTCCCTCGCGTCAAACTCATTCCCGCCTCCCATTTTGGTATTGGTCACTGGTGCTCGATGTCATCGCATTTCTATGCGCGCTCTGCCGCCACAATTGGGCGGACATGCATGCATTAGAGTGTCAGAGGGTTTTTCCGAGTATATCCGTGCATTTGCCATTTTGGATATTTTAGTTTCCATTCACACAACTTTGCATTTCATTGGGCATTGGTTGCAGGTATCCCTACTTGCAGCAGGGCGACACGGTAGAGTAAAGAGGGAGCGGATCGTCATTTCCTTTCCCGGACGGCGGTAAATACCGTGCATCGCATTTGTTTTTCGGGACGCTGTGAATCTGTCCCTGGGTCGGGCTTGCGCGGCTCACCCTGCCGACAAAAGAGTTCGCGCGATCGAGCCGCGTTCTAAGTTCGCGGACCAACGCCCGGAGTAGAGTTCGCACACGTCTCGCGCCGCTCCTTGCGCTTTAGCGCGGGTGTAGTATTCGGTGGAACGGCTCGATAGGACGAAGGGGAGGAGGTAATCAACGATGAAAACCATCAAAACGTATTCGACAAGCGTTGAGGCAGAAGTGGCGAGGATCGCATTGGATGCTGCGGGCGTCGCTTCCGTCGTCGTCGGTGTTGGGGCGGGGATGGAGGGCGGGACGGGCGGTGTGAAGTTGCTCGTTGAGGATGATCACTTCGAACGGGCCCTGAGAGTGCTCGGGGACGAGTGAGGGGTGAAGCGTCATTTGTTTTCTGGAACGCCGTGGATCCGTCCACGGGAGCCCAGCGCAATGCTCCGGGGCAAACTTTCTGCGCTTTTGCTATCGCGCGGCGCGCAGAAAACTAGTGATTTGCCGATCCCTGGCGGGTCCCCGCATCGTTTTTCGTGCCCGCTTCATCCTCGCGACTCCAATTGAGGCAAATCCAAGCTTGACAGGCACGCCATCAAAGCTCGGGAAATAGCGTCAAGAGCATCATTGCGGCACGCGTTGCCAAATGGAATACGCAACACTGCCATTGCCCGACGCGCTAGCGGGCACCGAATAGGTCAATGTGTCATTTTTGAACGTGTAGTTGCGAACCTGCTCAGTCCCCTCCCAATTTGGATAAACGGCCGTTTCAATCTTGAATGTCAGTTTGCCGTTGACCGTATCAACCACGACGCGACCGGTGTTGGTGCTCGCACCCAGCACGGCCTCGCGATATTCTTCAGGCGTCCCGCGTCTCTTGTCACCCGAGGCAAACTTGGGCCTATTGGGGCGAAAAATCTGAATTGAATAGCGTCCAACCTTGTCCACCATCATCAGTCCATTGGGATGTTCGCCGTAGTTTGTGGTACGCGCGCCATCCGCAAGAATCTCGTAGGCGGAGGTCATAATCCAAGTGCCCTCCAGCGAAAGTAGTTGTGTATCGTTCGCCAAAGCAGATGCTCCAAACACTAATAGAGCGGCGGCGATGCTGATCAAACCCTTGCTGGTGCGCCATTGGAACGACATTGCGTTTCTCCGTACTAAAATGGTGAAACCGGTTTGGTTGGTTACCGATGGTACCTCAGTCGTGTAACCTGTCAAGTAAGTTACGGAGTACCGTCAGTGAACGATGATTGACCTATGGGCGAGCCGACATGAAAAATGAAAGGCCAGAGATCCGAGATGGATTTAAGTTTCGCGCCGGGCATGTGGCACTAGATTTGCCCGCCACGATGGCGGCACGACTTAAGCCCTCACCGCGGGAGCTCTTAGCCCTTCCCAGCGATTTGGGGCGGTGGCTGCGCGCAGCCGGAATGGCCGACGAAATGCTCGAGGTGACGCAACCCGATCTCTTACTCGCGAGGATCATACGGGAGAGTATCTACAGTTTGGCTCTAGCACGCATTCATCGAAACGCTTTGCCCGACGAAGCGCGACGCCGGCTAAACCGGATCGCTGCAGAGGTATCTTCGGTGCCGCAACTTGCCAAGGACAGCCGGATTCATTATTCGGGAAAGTCGCGAAGCTTCCTCGTCAGTATTGCGCGTGACGCTATAGTCTTGTTCGGTTGCGAAACGAGTGAGCGGATACGTCAATGTGAAGGCGAAACTTGCGCGTTACTGTTTCTCGATATTTCGCGCTCGGGCGATAGACGCTGGTGTTCCATGGCAGGCTGTGGCAATAAGGCAAAGGTGGCCGATTTTCGTCGCCGTCAGCGTTTGAATCCCTGATTTATACTTTGCGACACGACGCAGCCGCCGGGTGAAGGCTTGTGGGAGAAGAGTGGTTGCGGTCATGCCTGGTAACGAGCTGGCTTCGAGGCACCAAAAGCCATCCCGTGGTTTGAGGTTGAAGCGGTCGTTCAAAGCGGTTTGGTAAACCGCAAAGCGCTTGACGCCCCCTGTCCGCCCTGTCCGCGGACACTGTCCGCGGTCACTTCCACGCGATCTCTCTCCTTTGAAAATTTGCTTGAAATGGCGCTTTTTCGGCGGTTCCTGCAACTGGCACGACCCTTGCTGTGTATTCAGGGTAAGGATCGTACGGCCATTTACTTTAAGGAGACGCACATGACTACCCTCTCGTTCAAACTCACCGCTTTCACTGCTGCCCTATTGATGAACGGACTTGTCATGGGCGCTGTGGGGTACCTGTTTGAGATTCAGTCGCACCCGCATCTGTCGGTCATCTCGTTCGCTAAGGCAGTTGCCACCCACCAATGGCTCAGCTAGTTCTGAGCCTTCGCGGTGATGTTGCGCGGGATCAATCCGTTCAGAGCAGGGACGAATTCGAGGTTGCGGAAGGCTTAAAAGGTACTGCGGCTGGTAGAGTTATGGGGTTTCGCCTCGAAGGGAGCACGGGATGACAGAAGCGGCATTTTCGACTATTCGGCTTTTCGAAGGACGCGCTGCGCGGCAGTGGTGGAATGCCGGCATTGGCATCGCCTCCGGGTTGCTGGTTGCCATGAGCGCCTGCGCCAGCGATTCCTACAGCACGATCAACGGCTCAGTCCACGTCGCGGCGGGGAGGCCAGCCGAAGCGGCCAGTACCGTCAACGGTTCGGTCACGATTGACGAGGACGCGGCAGTCGATTCGGTCGGCACCGTCAATGGAGGCATTCATGTCGGAGCGCGCGCAACCGCCAGGTCGTTGACGACCGTTAATGGATCGATCACGGTGAATGAGGCTGCACACACCGCGTACATCAAGTCGGTCAATGGCAATTTGACTGTCAATGAAGGCG
>Ga0193753_10000133_pt1 | contig 69545 bp, 79 predicted proteins | sample H1c2metaG_FD_144925 | JGI IMG/M metagenome (GOLD analysis project Ga0193753, IMG submission 144925) | Soil microbial communities from a riparian zone of the East river system, Colorado, United States - H1c2 | ecosystem: Environmental > Terrestrial > Soil > Riparian zone | place: USA: East...
TCAACGAATGCACCAATGGCATTTTCAGCCTGCTGCAAAAAGACTACGCCCCCACCCGCACGCGCGCCTTGGCAGCCACGGCACGTCTGAAGCAAATGCCGGCGCTGCTCTTGACGGCACGCGGCAATCTCACCCAACCGGTCAAGCTGTACGCTTCCCTCGCCATCGACGCGGCGCGCGGCGGCGATGAGCTATATACGGTAAGTCTCATGTCCCTGGCGGATAAGCTCTCATCGACGGAAAGGCGAGAACTGGTGCAGGCACGCGACGGCGCCGTGAAGGCGCTGCACGAGTTTGCTGAGTGGCTGAGCGCCAAAGCGCCTCAAATGCCGGATTGGCAGCCGATGGGCGAAGCCAAATACAACTACCTGCTGAAATCGGTGTTGCTCTTGCCCATGGATGCGCATGACGTCGCGCACCTTGGCGAAGTGGAACTGGCGCGCTATCGCGCGCTCGAGGCGATGCTCAAGGATCCCAGCCTCGCCTCGCCGGATCCCGCGAGGGCGGCCCATATTCCGAGGGATCAGGCCGAATTCCTGGCCGCTTATCAGGCGCGGCTGGATGACATCGTGAGTTTCCTCAAAAACAATCACTTGGTCACATTGCCGCCCTACTTAGGCTCCTTTCAAATTCGTCAGCTACCGGAAGCCTTCAAGCCCACCTCGCCCGGTGGCTTCATGAACGCGCCGGGCCTGTATGACAAAGACCCGACCGGCTTTTACTACATCCCTACCTACGATCCGAAAAGCGGCAACTTCTATATTCGCGCCGCCATCGAAGATCCGCGGCCCATTCTGGGGCACGAGGGGATACCCGGTCATTTTCTGCAGATTTCCATCGCCAATCACCTCAGCAATGAAATCAGGCGCCAGCACGGCGATTCTGTATTCGTCGAGGGATGGGCACTATATGGCGAGGAAATGCTGAGCCGCGAGGGTCTATACCCTCAAGATTCCGCCTCGCAAGGCCAGGTGCTTCGGCTGAGTCGCTACCGATCCGCGCGCATCGGCGTGGATGTCAACCTGCAATCCGGACGCTGGAGTTTCGAGCAAGCGGTTAAGTATTTCATGGATGCCGGGGGTCTCGATCGTGAAGCGGCCGAGGGCGAGGCGGCGGGCGCCGCATCCAGCCCGTCACAGAAGATTTCCTATATCACGGGCAAGTGGCAAATCATGCGACTGCTTGGGCGCTATCGCGACCGAGAGGGCGCGAATTTCAAGCTCGGTGCCTTTCACGACCAACTCATCAGCTATGGCTCGCTACCCGTCTCCGTGATCGAATGGCTCATGTTCGACGATGACAGTCAGGTGCAGAAGGCTTCCCGATGACGGTGACGTTGCGATAGCGGGTACTTGCATATGACGGCAAAGTGGAAGTGGATGCTTTGGATCAGCGGCGCTCTGTTGCTGGCAATCGTTACTTTTGTGGTTTTTGTCGAGAATCGTGGTGGGCACTACCCGATTTATAAGGCCTCGAGTTTTTCGCACCTTAAGGTGCCGACCGAGAGCACGGCGTCAACCAGCGATCCTGTGGTGCAGATCAGTGCTGGAACGCTGCGTGGTACCAACGCTGGATCCGCAATCGCGTTTCGAGGGGTACCCTACGCGAAGCCACCCATAGGCGAGTTGCGCTGGCAACCGCCGGAGCCACCGTTACCCTGGCAAGGCGTGCGAGAAGCGGTGCAGCCAGCCAGCGCCTGCACGCAGCGAACCTCGGGCCTCACTCCTTTTATCGCCCCGTTGGCTCACGCGTATGGCTCAAATTTTGAGCAACCTCCGATTAAATCGTCCGAGGACTGTCTTTATCTCGATGTATGGATCCCAGAGTGGCCGGTTAAACGTGCGCTGCCCGTGATGGTTTGGCTGCACGGCGGCAGCAACACCGTGGGCAGCGGCACACAGCCGGCGTATGACGGAGTTCCTTTAACGCGGCATGGCGTGTTGCTGGTCACCTTGAACTATCGACTCGGGGTGATGGGCTTCTTCAGTCATCCTGAGCTCACGGCCGAATCGCCGCATCACAGCTCGGGCAACTATGGATTGTTGGACCAACTCGCCGCCCTAACATGGGTGAAGCAAAACATCGCTCAGTTTGGCGGTGATCCCGATAATGTCACGCTGTTCGGCGAGTCTGCCGGCGCGATTGACGCAGGTCGTTTGATGACCTCGCCGCTCGCTGCGGGGCTATTCAAACGCGTGATATCAGAAAGCGGTCCTGCGTTTGAGTCGGGACAAACATTATCGCAAGCGGAAGGTTTCGGCAGCGCAGTAAGTGCCTTGGCCCCAGGTACTGCGTCGACGGCACTCACTAAATTGCGTGCACTACCGGCAACGGAAGTTGACGCACTGGTACTCAAGGCTAAGGAACATTTCCCGGCTGACATGACGGCCGCGACGACCGACGGTTGGGTGCTTCCGATGTCGCCGCAGCAAGCCTTTCTTACCGGATCAATCCAAAAGGTGGATTTGCTGATCGGTCTCAATGGCCGGGAGCTCAGCGCTTTTCGTCTCTCCGCTGCGGCCGCCGCCAAAGCTTCGGGCGGTCAGAGCAACGTCCCAGAATCGGCTGGGCTGGGGAAGGTTTCGGAGGCTGCTCGGCTCTATTTCGGAATCTGGACCAATCCCGCCATCGCTTTCTACTTCGGCAGAATACTGTTGAATAGAAGTACCGGGCTAGATAAGGCCGCCAATGACTTGATTGCCGCGTGTCCGGTTGGCGCGTTGGCGAGCCTTACCAAGGCCTCCGGTCAGCATGTGTTTGTATACCGTTTTGATCGATCGATTCCTGGGAAGGGCGAGGCAACCTTAGGGGCGTTTCATAGTTTGGAAGTACCCTACGTTTTCGGTAGTTTGCGAACCCAAGAATGGCGGTGGCTTCCCTCGACTGCTGACGATGCATCGCTGTCCGACCTGCTGCAAACTTATTGGACCAATTTCGCAAGGACCAGCAATCCGAATACTTCGGGCTTGCCCAATTGGCCGGCATGGAGCGATGAAGAGAAAGAGTTTCTGGTGGTCAATCAGGATGCGAGCGTCACAGCGCAGCGCAATTTCCCGCCGCTTTTCTCCAGCCTTAAGGCAAATGAGCTGAAAAAGAGTTTCAAAGACAATGAGTGAGATGGGCGGCGCGAGCAATATGAAGGCAATCCAGCTTTATGAGCGGTTAGGTTGAACAGGGGGAGTCAATCGTGAAGTTAATCATCACTGTTTTTGCCGCCACTTGGCTAATCTCGGGCTGCTTGACAAACACTCCGCAGCAAGATAGCAGTGGCGTTGGCCAGAAGGATCCGCGTACCGGATTGTGCCATGACGCCACGCCACCGCCTTGCGAGCCTCCTAAAGACTAACGGGAATTCGCCTCGCGGTAGTATGGCGGACGCCCATCTTCGTCCAGCCGGGCTGTCCGCGCCGCGCGCGTCATCACGCATTCTTTGGGGAGAGTTCACCCATGCTTAATAAACGAGTCGGCAGAGAAGTTTATCGGTGGTTGAGCCGGTCTTTCCCGGTTGCGGTGCAGGGTCGCTGCCCGCGATCGATTCCGGCTGTGGTGGCGCTCGCTGGCCTATTTTTTTGCACGCCAAGCGGTGCCGATCCCGGTGGCTATGCCGCTCTGGTGAGACGGGCTGCACCTAGCGTGGTCACCATTCTCGTGGAAGAAGCACCCGTCGCTGCAGGCCAACTTGCCGCCTCAAGGGCAATTGCACGTGATTATGACTCGATACAGTCCGCGATTCAGCGGCTGCTGTCCGGAGTCAACCGTGATCAATCGCGCGACGATGGGGCCACCGCCTCATTGGGATCGGGATTTGTCGTGCGCGCGGATGGCATGATCGTGACGAATCGGCACGTGATTCTCGGGGCTCGCAAAGTTCATGTGCATCTGCCGGATGGCCGGGACGTCACTGCGGACATTGTCGGCGCGGACGCGCTGACCGATATAGCACTGCTGAGAGTCCACGCGGGGAATTTGCCGGCCCTGCGATTGGGGTCTTCCGAGGATGTCGCGGTCGGCGATGCGGTGATCGCCATTGGTAACCCCTTCGGGCTGGGTCAATCGGTCAGCGCAGGCATCGTCTCGGCACGCGCGCGCGCGCTGGAAGATGATCCCTACATCAATTTTCTGCAGACGGATGCCGCCATCAATCGCGGTAACTCGGGTGGTCCGCTCCTATCGACCTCAGGCTCAGTGGTTGGGGTGACGTCTGTCATTTTCTCCCCGAGTGGTGGCTCGGTTGGCTTGGGTTTCGCGATACCCGCGGAAACCGTATCTGCGGTAATCCGGCAACTTGAGGCACACGGTCGGGTTGAGCGGGGGTATCTGGGAATCTCTGCGCAAGAATTGACGCCCGAGGTGGCTACGGCATTGCATGTGAAGGCTGCTGGCCACGCCTTGATCACAGGGCTTGATCCGCAGGGCCCGTCGACGCAATCGCTGGCCATCGGGGATGTGTTGTTGAGCATCAATTTAGCGTCTGCCACATTTAAGACGTTGAGTACGATTACGGCGCGATTGGTACCGAATTCGCTGGCGACGATTCGGATTGCACGCGATGGGAAAGAGCAGTCACTGGCCATCAAGGTGGCTCGTCTGCCTGATCCTCCCGTTGATGCGGCCGCGTCCGGCGGCCAGGATAGTTGGGTGCCCGCGTTGGGGTTAGGCCTCGCAGATACCACAAGCGCCATCCGCGATGCCATCAAAGCCAACAACGAGCCGAGTGGCCTGATCGTGACGCAGCTTAGGTCCGCCGGCCCAGGCGCACTGGCGGGTTTGAAAGTCGGCGACTTAGTCACACACGTCGGAACCAAGCAATTGATCGCCATCGCGGACTTAGGGGTGATTCACGCTCCGACTCGCCAGGCTCCGCTGCTTCTGCGTGTCGTGCGCGAGGGATCCCCAGCGTTTGTCGCCGTCACCGGAGAGGCCGAGATGTCTTTGGTCCCGCACTAACGAATGCGGCAGTGCCGGTGCGCCAGTGCGCCATTTCTACTGGGGTTCGATGAGATTTTGATACGGAGACAATAGTGAAACTGAAGGCAAATTTTGCAATCTCGGCCTTGTTAGTGGTTACTGCGGGCTGCACCGACCTTAAACCCCTGGAAGAGCGTGTTTCGGAGCTGGAGGGGCAAGTCAGTCAGCTTAAGGTCGACCTCGCGAAATCGGCGAGCAATGCAGCGGCCGCCAATAGAGCAACTGCAGCGTCCGCGTCGGCAGCGTCTGGCGAGGCGAAGCAGGCTTTGTCGATCGCCGAGTCAAATACCGCAGCCATCGACAAACTCAATGCAAAAATCGATCAGATGTTCAGGAAGCGGCCGGACTCCTAGAGCGTCAGTTCTCATCGAGCAAACGTCGGGCTTCACGAATAATGGATTCGGAAAAACCGATTCTTTCCAGCAGCTTGATGGCATTCCTCGCGTGGCTAATGCCGGCGCGCAGCTTGTAGTCAAACACTTCAGGCAAATCGGGATTTTCTGTGAAGTGATAGATGGAATATTGCTGCTCCAAGTGCGCCTGAAGCTCTACATCGTGCGTTGTGGCCAGCACCTGGGCGTGCCGAGCCATCTCCTCCAACACCGCCTTAGCCGCGGCGATGCGTTCCGGCGTGTTAGTGCCGCGGAAAAGTTCGTCAATCAAAAATACTCCGCGCCCGGCTTCCTTAGCGTTCCTTAGAAACAACAGAATGCGTTCAATCTCCGAGAAAAAGTGACTCTTGCCTGATTCAATCGAGTGTTCCAACCGTATCGAAGTCATGACAGGGGATCGTGGAATCACGGCTGATGACGCGAAGCAGACGCCTAGCGTGCGTCCAAGAACGATATTTGTCCCGATCATCTTGATGAACGTCGTTTTCCCGGCCATGTTTGACCCGACGATAAGCGCCGATCGCCCCGCCAAGCTGATTGAGTTCGTCACCGCATCCGATAGAACCGGATGATATCCGTCCTGAATTTCGATTCGCTGCTCGCCGCATATCTTTGGAAAGCAGTGCCCTGGAAGTCGCCTTATCCACGAAGCAACGGAAACCGTCGCGTCCAATGACCCTACGGCCACAAAGAGTGCCTGCAGCGGTCTACGTAACCGCTGCATCCGTGCGATGGCGATTGCTCCTGCAGCGAGGTCCACCAAAAACAGCAGCTGTAGATAGAAGACCATGGATCCAACCAAAGACTCGTCGCGCTTCACCAAAAACCAGCGAAAAGCGCGCCTTATTTCAACGTTGTGCTGCAGCAAGTCTCTAAGCTCAGCGATTTGCGACAAAGATGCAGCAGATTGTATTCGCGACAGGCGAACTGCTACTCCGACCATAGTGCCAATTCGGGCCGCCGTTGAATAAACGTCGTGAAATCGGTGGCTACCAAAGAACAGGAAAACAACGTTGCAAAGAACCAATGCCGCAAAAGCCCAAGCCACTGGATGTACAAAAATAGCGACGACGCAGGACAGAATCGAGAGTCCCGAGGACAGAAATATCAAAGGCGCCCACAGTGGCTGGCGAGGCTCCTGGCCAAATAGCGCGTCGCAAATTAATGCGTTTGAATCGTTCTGCAGGAGCGAAGCCGCGAGTTGTATCGATTCTCTGAGAGGTGCGTCGTTCGCGAGTATCCGATAGTTTTCGTACTCGCCCGCGAGCGCCAATTCGTCAGCCACGTAAGTGCGCAGCCGTCGGTACAAGCATTGGCTGCCCAGCGGGCTTCTGGTGCTATCCGCCAATGAAAATAGTCGGTCGAATTCCAAGTCAGACCAGGTGCGATCATCCATGGTCAGCTCATTCGTGGTCTTGCGGGTAAGTTCGAACAGTCGGCCGGCCAACCAAGGCGTCTTAGGAATTGGAGAAGCCCAATCGGCTCGAATTCTTTCCAACGGGGAATTGTTCCAGGAATACGCGTGTTTTAACGAAGTGATCCACTGCGAGATCCATAGCGGCATGTCCAAGTATGGCAGATTGGCGGTTACTTTTTCCCCGGCGGATCATGCAGCCTGACGCGGCGCGCAGGCGGCGAGTGCCTAAAGTCATCCCGATCTCGTAGAGCGGCGTTGGGTGACGGTGGCGAGGTTTTTCGTTAGCCCTAAGCCCGCACCCGCGCGGGGTTCCCGAGCGCGGTCGCGCCGCGTGAGACATTCCGCGTGACGACGCTGCCAGCCCCGATGATGGCGTCGTCATCTATCGTGACGCCGGGCAGAATAATGGCGCCGCCGCCAATCCATACATTGCGACCGATAGTGATGGGCCTGCCGAACTCGGCTCCCGACCGTCGCGCCGCGGGATCGCGTGGATGATCGGCCGTGTATATTTGAACTGCGGGTCCGATCTGTGTTCCTGCGCCGATGCTCACCGCTACCACGTCGAGAATCACGCAATTGAAATTCAGAAAGACATCGGCTCCCAGCGAGATGTTGTAGCCATAGTCGCAATGGAACGGCGGGCGGATTACCGCGCCGTTGCCGACGGCGGCCAAGCGCTCCCGCAGCAATTCGCGGCGCTCATCGGCGGTGGCACCGAGGGCGGCGTTGTAGCGCACCATCCAGGCCTTTGCCGCCTCCTGGTCCGATTGAATCTCAGGATCGCTGGCGTGATAGAGCTCGCCGGCCAACATGTTTTGCTTCTGAGTTTGCTCCATCGTGTCCGCCTCCATAAATGCGACAGCATAGCGTCGTTTCCCTTTCAACACGACAACCACCGCTCGCGTCGGCGGGTACCGTAATCTGAATGCCGCGAGATGTCCCCGCATCATGATACGATCGCGTGCTCGAGACGACTACACGTCAATGTTTTGGCTGTCTATGGAATGGATGCAATGCTCGCAGACACGACTGTAACTTTCCGGCAACTTGCTCAGCGCCGATTCAAAGGATTGGTGGTTGTGCTGGGTTTTATCGTGCTCGCAGCGTGCCAAACGCAAGGGGATGTCGTTCAACAAGAGAACACGCTCGCCGCGGCCGGATTCAGCGTGCGCATCGCCAATACGGCGGCGCGACAATCCATGTTGAATCGCCTACCGCCGAACCAGTTCGTGACGCGCGTTCATGATGGCGTCACGCACTACGTATACGCAGACCCGGGATGCGGATGTCTCTATGTGGGCTCGCAGCAAGCATTCAACCAGTACGTATCCAACCAACAGCTCGATATCGCCCATGAGCAGCAAATGGCGATACAGGATTACTACGACGCTGCCTGGGATTGGGCCGCGTGGGGTCCTTGGGGTCCATTAGGTCCAGTGTATGGCCCGGCAGTCGGGGGCTGGTAGGAGTACCGCGCAGGATTGGGGTCGTGGTGGCAACTCCAGAAGCGTTGGGTGCGATCAAGGCGAGCACACAGACATTGTTATTTTGCTGCTCACTCTGTTCTGCAGCTGCGTCAGGTCGCGCGGCGAGCTCTCGTTCAACCCACCGTCAGCTCCTTCTCAGCTGCCTCACACCTTGAAATCTTTACAGGCGCCGCAATCGAGGTCATTCTTAGATTTATTTGAGGCGCGCGGCTTCGGTGGGCGGCACGCGCGGAGATTCAGCCCACGGCAACTGAAGGAGGTGATCCAAGTGGCACATACAAACGTTGGTTCGGTCGCGCCTCGTGGCGCACTGGTTGGTGTCGAGGTTCTTCGTTAGTCCACCTCGTACTGGCTGGAATGCCATGAGGGATGCGCGCAGGCTCGTTGCCACGCGCGCGATCCAAGTCCAACGGACGGACGCTCCGATGCAGTTGCTGACGTAGACTACCTTGGTCTGCAGGCAATAAGGCTGGAGCAGGAATGGCGGGGTCCTCGCGGACTCCGCCATTTTTTGAATGGCCCGAAGTTGTGTGGGATGAACGGCCCGGCCGGACGAAGAATACGACTAGCTACGATCGTCGGGCGCCCCTACTGACTGGGGCTTGCAGGAATAATGCCCCTCGGCGAGTTTGGTGACCAGCGAGGCGGCCTTGGCAACACAGTAGGCGTAGCCGGATTTTGAGGACCAGAGCGTCGTGGTTCTGCCGTTCCGCGTGTAGTCGACGCGGCAAGCCTTGGGCTCGCGGGCAGCGTCGGTCTTTACGACGCTCACTGTTCGACTATCAGCGCCAAAGGTGCAGATGAATTCCTCGATGGATTGGGCCTGAATAATAGGCGTCATCACGAACGAGAGGAAAATGAGAGAAACGAGTCTTGACGCCATAGGTCGTGGATTCCCAAATTGGGTTGCCGGGCAGGTTGGGGTGTCGACATCAGCATTCTCTGGCGTTTATTTCAACTGCAATGCCATCAAAGATCGACTCCCATCCGGCCAAAGTCGAATGATATGCGAGAATGCCTCCCCGTCCGGCTGTCGGTTGGTGGAATAGACTTGCCCCGCGTTCTTGGCACACCGCATAACGCCGCCATGTCGGCGGTTCCCCGCCTCGCGGCACTTCTTGCCGGTTCGGCGCGAACCGTCGTTTTCACCGGCGCCGGGATGTCGACTGAATCTGGGATCCCGGATTTCCGTAGCCCAGGCGGCGTCTGGAGCCGGATGAAGCCGATCGACTTCGGCTCATTCATGCACCACGAAGATGCGCGGCGCGAGGCTTGGCAGCGCACCTTTTCCGGTGCGGCCGGCTGGGTAGGCGCCAAAGCGAATGAAGGTCATTTTGCCATTGCACATCTGGTCGGCATCGGCAAGATCGGCCTTGTGATCACGCAGAATGTGGACAATCTGCACCAGGATGCCGGCGTGCCCGCGCATCAGGTGATCGAGCTTCATGGCAACGCCAGCTATGCCACGTGCCTCATCTGCGGGCTGCGACACGAGCTCGCTGACTTGCGCGACCCATTTCTTGAGCAAGGCACGCTGCCAACCTGCCGAGCGTGCGGCGGCATCGTCAAGTCGGCGACGATCTCGTTCGGTCAGCCGATGCCCGTCGAAGCGATGCGCCGCGCCGACGCTGCTTCGCGTGAATGCGACCTGTTCATCGTGCTCGGCTCGTCGCTGTTGGTCTATCCCGCTGCGGCACTACCGATGGTCGCAAAGTCGAACGGTGCCGCGCTCGTCATTGTTAACCGCGAGCCGACCGACATGGATGGAAGGTCGGATCTTGTCCTTCATGCTGAAATCGGCGATGTGCTGAAAGCAATTGTGACCTGATGCGGCCATCTCTAACCGTTGGGTCAGTTGACTGCCGCGCAGCTGCGAGCGATGCTAGCGGGCGCCACAACGCGCGGCCAGTTCGCGAACTTATAACAAGAGGAAATTGCATGCGTGGATATCTAATGCCGATTTTCGTGGTCGCTGCTCTGGTGCTAGCCGGCTGCAACAAGTCGAAGTCACCGGAGGACGTATCGAAGGACGTCGCCAAGGCCGAGCAGAAGGCGGCCAACGAGGTGACGAAGAGCGAAGAACGCGCGCAGAGCGCACTGGATAAATCCTACGAGAAGGTAAGTGGACAGGAGATTAAATTCAACAACGACGCCGCACACCAAACCTACAATGTGGCCGTCGCAAAAGCCGATGGCAATCGCAAGGTGGCTCTGGCAACTTGCGAATCGCAAGGCGGCGCTGCTCAAAGGGCGTGCAAAGATCAGGCGGAAGCCGACTACAAGGCGGCGCGTGCAGACGCCAGGGCCAGCGCCGAGGCGGCGGTGCAGCAGAAGTGAGGGGACTGAAAAGGCCTGCAAGGATTGTTCTGAGGGAAGAAGCGACCCTTCAACACGGCACCGATCCAGGCAAGGGCGGCCATATGCAACGGCCTACGCACTCTCTAATGCTGCCCTAAACTAGAGTTCAGGCTAGGGCGTCCATGTATGAACTAACATTGGAAGCTAAGCTCCAAGCAATCAGATCCCGATAACCCCGATAACGAGGCGCAGAGCCGGGACACGCTCGCCGATGCCGAACGACAACGGCTGGCGTACGCCATCGGGGTCCACATAGGTGCCGAAGACGTGGTCCCAGATTGGGAAAAGGGCCGCCAGATTTCCCCGGTAGTGGGCCGGATCATCGCTGTGATGCACGTGATGATAGCGCGGCGTGACGATGATCCACTCCAACCACTTGGAGCCCCACGGGACATTCAAATGCATCCAATCGTTTTGCAGCGTGTTCTTGCCGAGAATGACGAACACCATCCACCATGGCGAGATATACACCAGCGTCGCGGCGGCGATGTACGGAATGTTCACCAAAACTTGTTGGGTCAACGAGCCTCGCACGCCGGCCAACCAGTACATGTAAGTGGGGTAATGGTGCCACTTATGCACGCGCCACAGGCCGGGTGAGTGCATGGCCCGATGCACCCAATAGTGGCCGAAGTCGGCGATGACGATATACACCAAAAATCGCAGCACCAACGGCAAGGCATTTACGACTTGGGGGATTACGGGCCGGAAGGCGATCCAACGATTTACATAATCCGCTGCCGGAATGACCAACAGGCCGAACACCACCAGGGCGACTAAGTCGCGCGCCACTACTTTCTTATAATCGACCTCGCGGGCCGGACGCAGCTTCTCGACGGTCGTGAGCACGATCGCGCGCGCCCCTAGTGCCACAATCGCAAGCAGGAGGGGGGTGTGCAACATATACGATGCAAACCGGTGCAAATAAACGAAGTTCGACACCTCCCAATTATCGCATGGCCCCAATATGTACAGAGTTGAATTGCGGCTTTCCGTGAATTGTCTGAGCCGGCGCACCTAGTTCACCATCGTGGATCACCGCGAGCGAGGCGCATGAGAGGGAGCGCGAGAGCTACTTGTATTCGCGTACACTGAGAGGGCCAACTTTATTGGTAGAATGCGGCAATCAGAATCAACGAGTAATCCGCATGACAGATCGCCGCCGATTTCCAAGGCTGTCCGCAGCCATTGCCGCCTCGCTGATGTCACTGGCTGCCGTGACTGCCGATGCGGCTTCGGGCTCGCCCGTCGCGCAATTTCAACCGTTCAAAATTGGCAGCTATAGCGCGGTGGCCCTCAAAGACGGTAGGCTTGAGATGCCGGTCGACGGCAAGAGTTTCGTCCTCGGGCAGCCGAACGAGACGGTCGGTGCCGTGCTCAAGGCGGGTGGGGCCCCCGCCGATCACTTTGAGTTCAGCATTCAGCCGCTGCTCGTACACGCCGGAAATCATGTGCTGTTGTTTGATGCCGGCGTCGGCAATTGGTATGGAGACATTGGCGGCAAGCTGCCTGATTCAATGAAAGCGGCGGGTGAAAAGCCGGCGAGCGTCACGGACATCTTTATTTCGCATGCCCATGGCGATCACATCGGAGGCCTCATAACGCCTTCCGGCGCGCTCGCTTTCCCCAATGCGACCATTCACATGTCCGGGCCTGAATGGAAATGGCTCTCGAGCCTTACCGAAGAACAGGCGAAGAGCATGGCCATTCAACACGTCGCCGCATTCGTGAGCACAATCAAACCGAAGGTCGTGGCCTTCGAGCCGGGCGCAGATCTCCTCCCCGGGATCGTCAAGGCGGTTGACCTCAAGGGACATACGCCCGGTCACTCCGGCTATCTCATCGGCTCAGGTCCGGATAGTGTGCTGGTCTTCGGTGATGCGATGCACAGCTACCTGGTGTCTGTTGGCAAGCCGTCCTGGCAAGTTGCCTTCGATAGCGACAAGCAGCTTGGAGCGACGACACGGGTCGACCTGGTTAAGAACTCCGCCGCAAGTGCTCAGCGCCTCTACTCGGAACACTTCCCGTTCCCGGGCATCGGCAAGATCGTGAAGGGCAAGGACGGTGCGAGCTGGCAGCCGGAGTCGCTGCACTAAATCCCGAATCGCGCGGTCTCTATTTCTGGCCAGAACCCTTTCTGTCCGTCGAATTGTCGGGCAGTTTCGAATGCGCAGCCTGGGACTCTGGATCCCTAGAAGTTGTATTTGCGATGTGCTCTCTCGCCTCGCGTGAAATGTGCTGCTCGATCGCGTTAACGTCAAAAAAATCCGACACATCCGGCTTGGCGGGAAATGTCAGGCCCAAGAAGGCCGCTGATCCTTTCATATGCGGGTTCATGCCTAGATCCTTAGCCGCCTGCATGATTTCTTCATCCGAGACATCAATCAGCTCTTGCCCAAAAGCCCTCAAGATGCGAGTGAGCACCACCTCAGGCAACGCCGGTTTTACTTTGGTTCGCATGTCAGTCCCTCTCGCAGCAGCGCGCGACGAATGCGCCTTCGCGCCGAGTCGTAGTCGGTTTTGGATATTTCCATGGCGCCGCGAATATGCTCAGCGGAACGCCCTTGGCCCAACCCAGCGATGGTCTTCAAGACAACGGGATCGTCGTCGAAAAGGCGCTCAATTGCCCTGAGTCCCTGCTGAGCAGTCAACATACGCTCAGGGCCCGGTGCCGGGTCGGGCAAATCAACCTTGCAGGGCCCATCGCCTATTCGATCAAGCCTCACCGCCTCGTTGCTGCCAGATCGCTTACCCCGGCGACGCCAGTGCTCGGCTCTCAGACTGCGCATGATACCGGCCACAAATGCAACTATTGCCACGCCTATGATGCCAACCATGCCTAGGGCGAGTGCCGTCTCAGCCGGTCTCAGATCGCGCTTGTCTACGAGGTTTAGTGTTTGAGGCATATCCGCGGCCCTTTATCTCATTGGGTATGCGCAACAAAAGGCGGCCTTCGGACAGGGGTGTGAAATTATTTATTCCGGCAATGGACCGAGAAGAATGGTGGTGAAGGAGGGAGTTGAACCCTCGACCCCGGCGTTATGAATGCCGTGCTCTAACCAACTGAGCTACTTCACCACGGAGAGGCGCGAATTCTAAGGAGAGAGGCGCCGATGTCAACCAAAAGAGAGGTAAGAATACTATAAATCAATGGCTTACGCGCGCTAAAGGTGCCGCGGACGCTGGATGGTGATGGAAGCGCGGGGGCCTTGAAGAAGAGCGGGGTTGGAACCGCTCACGCAATCAGCGCGGTTGATCGCGGTATTAAATTGAGCCGAGTCAGGGCTGCACCGATACCACCCGATCGTCGCGCGACCGCGAAGTTGACGTCACTGCGTACACCGCAATTTTCGCAAGACTGTGTAGGAGCAACGGCAGCAGAAAAAGATCGTCCACCACGCCCAACACCGGAATCGCGAAATTAAAGGGCTCCAACGCGAAGAACCCCAAAGCGAGTATTGCAGGAAGCAACCAAGTCGGTCGGTTCGGGTGCCGCAGCGCCAGCCACAGAAGCCTAAGATCGTTACGGCTCATCCGCCATAATCTGAATATCCTACGCATGGTGTCCTCACGTCGATTCGCCTATTTATGTTCGACTTCGCGCATTGAAAGTCGTTCAGCCAGTGGTCTACGTCAATGACGCGGTTGCCAAAGTGGGCGTGATGCTGCGACGCCATATCCCAAGTTGACCTGGCTCGTCAGCTATTCTATAAGGCGGGTGTCTCCGATCCTGTTTATTCAAATGGGAAGGTGCGCCATGATGAACGAGAAGCAGAAAGCTCGGCCGTCGACCAGTCGGCGATCCCTCAGTCACAAACCAGTTCGATACCGCGTGCCACTTCGCGCAGCTGATGCCAAGCATTCGGTGGAGAACATCTTGATGTGGAATTCCTACTTACCAAGCGACTGCGTCAGAACCATGGTAAGGATGGGCTGGGACTACACCACCTGAGTCAGCGGCCGATCGCGGTGGCCTGCTCATCACCATCCGGAAAAGCGCTGCCATACGTCGATGCCTTCATCGGTCTCGTTCAACACGTGATATCGATCGAACTGGGTGGCGGTTGCGCAGGCGTGATTCGGGAGTATGCGAACGCGTGATCCGATCGCGATATCGGGGAGCTTCGCGGTCGATCCGGCCCGTAGTGAAACTATGCCGTGTTCCTGATTGACCCGCGTGACGATCAGATCGGGATAGGGCACGCCGGCAAGGTCGCAGACCAGTCCGTAACCCTGATCGACGGCTTGCTGTGCCGTACCGCGATCTTGCGATAGTGCCGTCCAACCGGCGTCGACGAGAATCCAGCCCTTGCCGGTTTGGTGCCCGATCACCGTGGCGAGCACACTCATTGCAATTTCGTCGATGCTGCAAACGCCAAGGCCAGTCATCACCAGGTCAAAAAACACGAAGACGCCGGCACGCACTTCGGTTACGCCAGAGAGATCCTGCGCAAAGAGTGCCGCGGGTGTCGAGCCGACACTGACCACGGCGCACGGCAAATCCGCGCGTCGAAGCGCCGCGGCGGCGCTGACGGCGGCTGAGCGCTCCGCCTCTGCCGCCGTGCGGAGCGAATCCGCACCTGCTCGAGCGTAAGAGCCGCCCGAGTGACTCAGCACGCCGCGCAACTCTGCGCCGCCTTGAACCAGCACGCGACCGATCTCGATTACACGTGGATCTTCCGGGTGAAGACCGGCACGTTGGTCGTCGGCATCGATCTCAATCAGCACAGGAATCCGGGTTTGCGAATCCTTACAGGCAGCAACGACCGCGCGCGCCTGGTCCAGGCTGTCCAGCACGATGGCGAGGTCGATGCCATTCTTGCGCAGCGCCAGAACTCTTGGCAGCTTGTCCGGGCCAATTCCCACCGCGTAAAGCAAGTCGCGCACGCCGGCGGCCGCAAACTGTTCCGCCTCCCGGAGCGTCGAGACCGTAGCAGGACCTGCCGCCGTGGTCATGACCATGCGAGCCACTTCGGCGCACTTGGCGGTCTTGAGGTGTGGTCGTAGCGGGACGCCGAGGCTCTGGAGATGACTTCGCAGCCGCGCGATATTCCGTCGCACGCGCTCGACACTGAGGAGCAGTGCGGGCGTCGTTAGTGCTTTGATGCTTTCCGAATGAGTCACTGACTTCCTAATATTGTGGCTATTAAGCTGCGAAGTATACGATAGAGAGTGAGCCGCACATCGTATCGATAGACGTGCGGCAGGCGCCGGAGCAATCGCTCTCTCATGCCTCAATTGGCTTTCGCGAGCATCCCTTACTTCATTCGGGAGCCTACTGAGCGCAGGACCACCCATTTACCGGCGCGCTTTTCAAGGAGATCCATCCAAACGAACTCACCGCTTACGTCTTTTCCGTCCCGAATCCTCTTTTCGGCGACACTACTATGAGCTACCGCCAGATTGCCGAACACCTGCACTTCCACAGGACCATTTTCAAACGACACGAGCTTATCGTGGAAGGCCTCGAAATCGCCTAGCAGTTCTTTTTTGGTGATGATCTTGCCGGAGGATCCGACGGTCGCGAAATCGTCGGCGTAGATCTGGCCGAGTCTATTGGTGTCGACACGCACCATTGCATCGCCCATGTCCTGCTCGAGTTTCTTGATCGCGTTGATATCGGCCGGGTCGTTGGAGGGCGGAGGCGCTCCGGCGACACTGGCGCCGGCGCACAGGGAGCAAAGCAAAATCGATGTGACAAGCGTGTTCATCTGCGTATCTCCTTCGGTTTGTGGAATCAGGCTCGGTTATTGAATTTAACTCCGGCTCAAGTGTAGGTGCACCCAACGCTGTGAGCCCATACCGCTTATTGCACCCTGGAGACCATTCGTTGCATTCCTAGGCCGCGCGCGAAGGCCTTGGGGTAGAGTGACAACCATGATCGAGAACCCTCCTGGCGTGCGCTCGTCCCGGTGGCGCTGGATTGCCGCAATGTGGGTTGCGGGAGCGCTTTTTGAAGCGGCTCAGTCGGTGCTTTTCATGCGGGCAATCGGCCGGCAGCATGCGTGGTTGATCTTCGCAACTGAGCTGGCGTCCTGGATACCGTGGGCGTTGGCTACGCCGCTCGTTATCGGGCTGGCACGTCGACACGAAATCATTCACAGCAGAACCCTGCGTGGGACCGTCGTACATGTTGTAGCTTTCGCGGCCATCAGTCTGGTGGCAGAAATATGGTTTGCGGTGCTGCAAATGCTCTTTAATCCGTGGGGCTATCCACAGCAGCCGACGTTTATGGATGCGTGGCGGACGTCGCTGCTCTTTCAAGCCCTGACGTACCTGATCGTCTATGCGCTGATCTTGACCGTTACTTATGTCACGGATGCTCGAGAGAGAATGGCCCGTCAGATGATGGAAACCGCGCGTCTCAGCGAGGCACTCTCCAAGTCGCAGCTGGCTGCGCTGCGCCAGCAGATGGAGCCGCACTTCATGTTTAACACGCTTCATTCCATCACTGGGTTGGTGCGAGATCGTGAAAATGATGCCGCCGTCAGCATGATCGTGGGCTTAAGTGAGTTTCTGCGTCGCGGCTTGGAGGATTCGCACAGGTCGCAGGTAACGCTGCAGGAGGAAATGGAGTATTTGCAGCGTTATCTTGACATTCAAAAGGTTCGCTTCGGAGAACGCCTCAACGTGAACATGAGTATCCCGGCCGACCTCCTGCGGGCGCAGGTGCCGAATTTGCTGCTGCAGCCCTTGGTGGAGAATGCCATCAAGCACGGCATCGCGAAACGCACCGAGGGCGGAAGTGTTCGGGTTGCGGTGGCACGTAATCAAGGCCAGGTTTGTGTGACCGTTTACAACGACGGCCCGGATTTCCCTGCAGATACCAAAGCGACGCATACTGGGGTGGGCATCCGCAATTTAAGGACCCGGCTGCAAATCCTGTACGGCGAACGGGCCGAACTACAACTCAAGCACACCGATTCGGGGGCAGTCGAAGTCACCGTCGTCCTGCCCCTTGAGGTTTCGTGAATGGTGGCGTCGGACAAGCTGACCGCGCGGCCCATAACGGCTCTGGTCGTCGACGATGAGTCGTGGGCGCGTCGCAACCTGACCGTCCTCTTAGGCCGTGATCCGGATATGGGGTCGGTGGTCGAATGTGGGTCCGGGTTGGAGGCGGTTGAAAAGATTAGGCGCTCGAAGCCAGATCTCGTGTTTCTGGACGTACAAATGGCCGGATGCGATGGCTTTGACGTGCTCGAGCTTTTGGGCAACGAGCTGCCTTCCATCGTTATTTTCGTAACGGCATACGATGAATATGCACTGCGGGCCTTTGAAGCGGGCGCCCTCGATTACTTGTTGAAGCCGTTTGACGACGCGCGGTTCCGTCGTGCCTTGGATCGCGCCAAGGACAAGCTCGCGCATTACACACCGCAGAAGGCGCGCCCCGCGGCGCGATTGGTGGTCAAGAATCGCGGCGAAGTGATGTTCCTGAATATTGCAGACATCGACTGGATCGAGGCGGTAGGCTGCTATGCGTGCCTGCACGTTGGCGACGACACACACATCATACGTCGAACCTTGTCAGAACTCGAACAGGATCTCGGCGAGGAGAAGTTTATCCGCATTCACCGCTCGATCATCGTGCAGCTCGAGCAGATCCAGGGACTGGAGCTGCAGAACAGTGGCGAGTATCAGGTGGTATTGAAATCCAAAGCTCGACTGCGCCTGAGTCGACGGTTTCGCAAGCGCCTTCAGGATCGTCTGCGCGCGTAGAGGAATCGAGCTGGCTCAGCGATTTGCGAATAGCGCTTGCAACTCTTGGTACGGCTTACAGTGCGCGTTGAGCGGCGCTGACTCTCCTGTCGCCAAAAACCCTCTTGCCAAGACTTCAGCTTGTGCCCAGAGCACCTGCGATAGGGCAGAGCCTGCGCTCAGCCTGCGGACGCCGAGCTTGCTGAGCGCATCGGCCGCGCCTTGGCCCGGCCATACCATCACGTTAAGGGGCAGATCAACCTCGCCGGCAATCCTTCGAATCTGAAGCGGCTCGGTAAGGGCGGGAACAAAAAAGCCGTCGGCTCCCGCTTGCTGATAGCGGCGGCCTCGCGCGATAGTCTCCTCAAGGCGGTTGTCCTCGGTCACTAGGCCTTGCAGATAGACGTCCGTGCGCGCATTGACGAACAGGTCCGTGCCATGGGTAATGGCGCATCGCTTGATTTGATCAATCTTTGCGACCAATTGATCCGGGGAATTGCTGCCATCCTCGATATTGATTCCGACGACACCGGCATCGAGGAGAAGTTTAACGTTCTGTCCCACGATCGTCGGCGAGTCCGAAAAGCCGCCTTCGAAATCAACCGATAGAGGAACGCGAATCAGCCGAACGATGCCAGCCGCGAGATCGGTGAGGCGCTGTATCGGAAGACGGTTGCCGTCCGGGAATCCGAGAGCCCAGGCAGCCCCGGCGCTCGTAGTGGCAATGGCTGGTGCGCCAACACTCTCAATAAGACGCGCACTTGCGGCGTCCCATGCGTTGGCGAGAAGCAACGGCTGCGTTTTTGTATGAAGCTTTCGAAAGGTAGCGGCCAAATTGTTCATATCAAATCCTCTGCATTTTATGGGACCAAGAATAGCCGAATCTGAGGATCAGGTAGACCAGGGTGAGTCGCCCGACGAGAGGCCGGGAGCGCCATGCCCATCCATATATACTTGCGGGGGCGCGCCTGACCTGAGGCGACCGGGCGAAACTGCGGGCGGCCGTATATAGCTGGTGTGGTACTAGCGAGGTTCAATTTATGGCGAATTCTAGATCCAAACTGGAAATCGGTGTCGAGCGGGTGTTGTTTGGCAGTCGTTGGATTCTCGCCCCTTTCTATCTTGGAATGGTACTTGCACTCGTACTGATCCTCGTCGCCTTCGTGCGTACGCTGTTCATCGACCTTGCGCATATCCCGACCATGGATGCCGAGCACGCGATTCTGCTTGCGCTCTCCCTGATCGATCTGTCGCTAACAGGTAACCTGTTGTTAATTGTCATCTTCTCCGGTTATGAGAACTTCGTGTCGAAGATCCATGTTGGCGATCATGAGGATCGCCCGAGTTGGATGGGAACTGTAGATTTCTCAGGCCTCAAAATAAAGCTGATTGCATCGATCGTCGCAATTAGCGCGATTGCGCTGTTGCGTGCCTTTCTGCCTCTCGGAGACACCGGAGCAGAGGTCGATGGCCCACGTCTTCGCTGGATGGTCGTCATTCATCTGACCTTTGTGGTGTCGGGAGTCTTGATGGCGCTCATGGATTGGATCGCATCGAAGGCCGAAAAGCACGCTCAAGTCGAGAGCGGCGGTAGCCGATCTTAAGACATAGGTACGGCAGACCTAAAAGATAGGGATCGCCTCCCCATGCGCCAAATGGCCATTTTCGGCACTCTACGGTCTACGATGCCAATTGCGGTTACACACTCAGGAGTTCACCGATGAATCCAAACCAGGTGCTGTGGGAGAAAGGAGATTTTACGCGCATCGCGCAAAGTATGAGGCGAAGCGGGGAGTCATTGGTCAAAGGACTTGAAATCACCAAGGGTATGAAGATTCTGGACCTGGGATGTGGTGACGGGACGACCGCACTCCCTGAAGCAATGCTCGGAGCCGACGTGCTTGGCGTCGATATCGCCGGCAATCTGATTGAAGCCGGGAAAACGCGCGCCCGTGACGCAGGCTTGACGAATTGCAGGTTTCAACAGGGTGATGCCAGCGATCTTCATGAACTGAAAGACAAATCTTTCGACTTGGTCGTCAGTATCTTTGGTGCCATGTTTGCGCCCAAACCGTTCGATGTGGCCAAAGAGATGGTGCGTGTAAGCCGATCCGGTGGGCGGATCGTGATGGGTAATTGGATTCCGAATGATCCGACATTGGTCGCTCAAATCCTCAAAATAAGTTCCGCCTATTCGCCGCCTCCTCCGCAAGGGTTCATCAGCCCCATGACTTGGGGAGTGGAAAATAACGTGATCGAACGATTCTCAGGGGCGGGAATACCGAGCGGGAGCACTGCCTTCGCTAACGAGACCTACACCTTTGAGTTTCCGGGGTCGGCATCCCAGTTTGTGGATGCGTTTAGGAGATTTTACGGTCCTACCATGAACGCATTTGAAGCAGCAGAACGCAGCGGTAGGGCCAAGGATTTGCAAGGTGAGCTGGAAGAGTTGTTCCACAGTCAGAACACGAGCTCGGGCAAAGAGACAACGACGATCCCGGCGACATACCTGCGTGTCACGGTCCAGGTCAGCTAGCCCATGGCCGGCGTGTGTCGATTCCGGTGAGAATCCCCGGCTGCGCCTAGACATAGTCGAGCCGGGTGTGACTCCAAGCACGGTTCTCTCAACTACGGCCTGGTCAGGTGCTCAATTGGCTTTTGCCAGCTGCACGAGGCCGGCTTTGTCGCCTTTGCTACGCAGCTCAGAATATCGCGTGAGCAGTGGGACGTTGACGCGGGCGACGGCGTCATTGACTGCCTTGCGCATACAGGCCTCCCGGTCGCTTTTGCCCCAGGTGGCGGCGTTCTGACAGAGCGTTTCGGCGGCATACCGAATGCGCAAGTAGAGTACCTTGGCTCCTTTTATCTTCGACACGTCGAGGTCTGAATATCCGACGGGATAGGTCACCTGTTCGCGGGATGCTTCGGCGACTGTGGGTTGATCCGCCGCGTTCGCGCCGCTCGCTGTGAAGCTGAGCGCAAAGACGCTGGCGGCAACGATTTTCACCAAATTGGACTGCGTCTTGATTGCGTATTTCATGACTATCTCCTGGGGTAATTGCTGGTCTAAACACGATTCCCCAAGTTAGGGAGACGCGAATCCGGTCGCATGATCGTTGGATCAAAGTTGGGTGAAACTTCGCTGAAAGCTGGATGAATGGGTGATATTCCTCATGAATTACGATTCTGGCGCCTTAGCTGCAGCGCAGCAATTGGTTGCCAAGTCAGGACGGCTAGACCAAGATTGTCCAGCGAGGTGGCGAGGCGAGGCCAAGCGCTTCGGTCGCAACAACGAACAACAACGAGCAATGCAGCCACCACTCTCACCTGACGCTGGGACACTTCCGCCGCGGTTTGTCATTGACGACCTGGAAGTGGACATCGGCAAAGCCGAAGTGAGGCGCGACGGCGGGCAGATCCCGTTGCCCAAATTGTCATTTGACCTGTTGTGCGTGCTAGCCAAAGCCGCGCCAGCAATCGTGACGATCGAAGACTTACTGCAACAAGTGTGGCCGGGTTTGCACGTCAGCCCGGAATCGGTCGCTCAACGGGTGAAGCTTCTGCGCAGTGCCATCGGTGATGATTCGCAACAACCTCGATACATTTTGGGGGTTCGGGGCAGAGGCTATCGTCTGATTTCGGTGCCCGCGCCGATTGCCAACCGGAATGAGCCGGCGGGGCCTGGATTGGTTCCTGCATCCAAACCTGCGCCGGGTGGGATCAGAAAGCCCCTGGGAATCGCCGCGGCGATTCTCATGGCGCTCAGTGCTGTGGTTCTCTTGGGGCTGCGTTACTGGTCTTCGAATCACCATGCCGCGCAGGCTGTCGCAACGGCGGACAGATCGATTGCGGTGTTGCCATTCGTGGACATGAGCGAGAAGAAGGATCAGGAGTATTTTGCTGACGGGATGGCGGAGGAGATTATCGATCTCTTGGTGAAGATTCCGGAACTGAGGGTCATCGGGCGTACGTCGTCCTTTCAATTCAAAGGCCAAACGCAGGATCTGCGTTCCATCGGTGAGAAACTCGGCGCCCACTATGTCCTCGAGGGCAGTGTGCGCAAGTCCGGTGATCACCTACGGGTAACCGCACAGCTGATCAACAGCCAGGACGGCACCCATCTCTGGTCACAGACCTACGACCGGGAATTAATTGACGTCCTCAAGATGCAGGATGAGATCGCTGCCAATCTCGTACGGGCGCTGCAAATTGAAGTGCGAGCCGGCTCGTTTGTGTCCCGCCCGGCCTTGCACAACACGGAGGCGTACACGTTTTCTCTGCGAGGCATGCACGCGTCCGCGCGCTTCGATCAGCAAGGCTTTGAGCAAGCCTTGAGCGACTTTCAGCGAGCGCTCGATCTTGACCCGACATTCGTGCCTGCGTCTATCGGACTTGCCTGGACTTACTACCTTCTTGGACAGTTTCAATACATGCCGGCCGCCGTTGCTTTGGAGCAGTCCCGTCGCGCGGCCGAGCAGACTCTAAAGCTGGATCCGAAACTTGCCATGGCGCACGCTGTGCTCGCCAGAATTCATTTCGCCTACGATCGAGATTGGCCCGCGGCGGAACGAGAACTGCAGCTGGCACGGGCACTTGCACCCAATGACGATGCTATCTTGTCGGTCGCTGTTGACCAAACGTTGATCATGGGCCATTGGGACGAGGGTCTGAAACTGTCGAACAAACGTTTGGAATTGGACCCGCTAAACCCGGGTGGGTACTTTGCGCTCAGCTGGATACAGCTGAAACGCGAGCGACTGGCGGAGGCGGAAAGCGCCATTCGTCGCACCCTGGAGATCAGCCCAACCTTTTCCGCCGGGCATTATTACCTCGGCCTCATATTACTCGCTCGTAACCAACCCGACGCAGCCCTGGCGGAGTTTGTGATAGAGCGAGATGAAGGCTGTCGCCTCGCGGGGTCAACCAGGACATTTTTGGTGTTGGGGCGAAAATCCGATTCCGATGCAGCGCTCGCGCAAACGCTGAAGGACTTTGCCAATCGTCCCGTCGGAATCGCCGGCATGTACGCATTTCGCGGCGAAGTGGACGATGCGTTCAAATGGCTGGATCGCGCGTTTGAGCAGAAGGACCCAACTCTTTATCACATCAAGAGCGATCCGCAGTTTCAGCGCCGAATCGAGCACGACCCACGCTACAGCGTGCTCTTGAAGAAGATGAACTTGCCGGAAGGGTAATCGCGGTAGTCATGTTCCGGGCCGCGGACAACAGAATCGAGGCACTCAAAAAAGCAATTCCGGTTGCGTAAAAGTGTCTCGCCTGAGATCGTAGAACTTGCTTTATACACCAGCGGAATATACATCTATGAGAACACTCCTCTTTTCGGCAATGATGATGTGGGGTAGCGCGGCAAATGCTCAAAACCCTACCGCGACGCAAGCTCAAGGACAGGCTAGGGCATTGGGCATGTTAGTCGGCGGTACCGCAACCGCGTACGATCTTTGCGTCAAGAAGGGGTTTATTGCCAAAAGTGATCAGAATGCTGAAGAAATTGCGAAGGCGTTTTTCGAAAAGGCACGCGCCAACGGCAGCCCAGACCAATCCGCTTACATCCAGGATGGGTGGGACACCATCGCAAAGGAAATCTCGGCGCATGAATCGTTCTACACCCAAGAGAAATGCGTTGGCGTCGGCAAAGAGTGGGCAAAAATCACGGCGACGATGCGCAAGAAATAATCGATTTGAAACATGGGGAGGTGAATTTCATGATGGCAACAGCAGGCACTTTGTTGAGCGCGGCGGTGACGGTACTCGCGGTACTTCTTGGTCTCTACACGATGACTCTCGTGGGCCGCATGCGCGGAAAGCACGCGGTGCATGCCCCGGCGGTGACCGGCGCTCCCGAATTCGAGCGCGCGTTCCGGGTGCAGATGAATACTCTCGAGCAGTTCGTGTTGTTTCTGCCGCTGCTCTGGCTTGCAACCGTTTACCCAGTCCTATCGGGATACTTGGCCCCAGGCTTAGGGTTCGTCTGGCTGGTGGGGCGCGTCTTGTATTCTTTAGGCTATATGGCAGACGCCGCCAAGCGCAGTTCGGGTTTTCTCATCGCTGGAATCGCGCTCCTCGGATTGCTGGTGCTGTCGATAGTCGGAATTATCCATGCGTGGCTGGTGACACGTCCGATGTGAATAGCATCCATCTTCCGTCCGCCGTCTGGATTTGATCGCCTTTGTGGTGTGCAGGGGAGGGCGCAGCGAGTTCCAATCCACCGTGCCTCGAATCTAAGAATAATCGGCACCCGAGAATGTTAATGAATACTTTCTTATAAGATTATGTTTTATATAGTGATTATATAGCCGTGATGGCTAGCCGGATTGGCTGGATGCAGCCCAGATATTGAGTCCGCCATCGCTTGCGTGGAAGTCAATCTGGGCGAGTTCTGCGGGGGTAAACGCGCCGTTCTGCAATGCGCCTAGGCAATCCTGGATTTGCGCCCAGCTGCTGGCGCCGATGAGCGCGCTGGTGATGGCGGGGTTCTTGAGCACCCAGGCAATCGCCATTTGCGCAAGGCTTTGGCCACGCTTTTGGGCAATGTCATTGAGCGCACGCACATTGGCGAGATTCTGGGGAGTCAGCATGGAGGTTCGGAATGAGCCTTCTTGAGCTGCTCGCGCGGAGGGCGGAATTCCATTCAGGTACTTGGTGGTGAGTAAACCTTGTGCCAGAGGTGAGAAGGCGATGCAGCCGATCCTTTCCTGCTCGAGCACGTCGAGCAAGCCGTCTTCCACCCAGCGATTGAGCAGGGAATACGAGGGCTGGTGAATGACGCAGGGAACTTTGAGGTCGCGCAAGATTGCGGCAGCCTCGCGAGTCTTCTTCGGTCCATAGGAGGAGATGCCTACGTAGAGAGCCTTGCCACTGTGGACGGCGGTGGCGAGAGCGCCCATTGTCTCCTCCAGGGGAGTGTCGGGGTCGAAGCGATGAGAATAAAAAATGTCGACGTAGTCGAGCTTCATGCGCTTGAGGCTCTGGTCGAGACTGGCGAGCAGGTATTTGCGCGATCCCCATTCCCCATAAGGGCCCGGCCACATGAGATAGCCGGCTTTGGTTGAGATGATGAGCTCGTCACGATGCGCGACCAGATCGGTTGACAGGATACGGCCGAAGTTTTCCTCGGCCGACCCCGGTGGCGGGCCATAGTTGTTCGCCAGATCAAAATGCGTGATGCCGTGATCAAAGGATTTGAGGATCATGTCGCGGGCGTTCTCGAAGGAACTCGAACCCCCAAAATTCTGCCAAAGCCCGAGCGAGATGCGCGGCAGTCTCAGTCCGCTCAAGCCGCAACGGGCATAGGGGAGCAATTCGTATCGATCTGCGGCAACGTCCATCGCGACTCCTTAAAACGAGGCCCGATTTTAGCGCTTAGCGCTCGACGCGGGCCACAGATCAATACTTGGTCCGCTCTACAGTGGTGACGGGAAGTGATTGGTGTCACAGCAGTGATCGCGGCAGCGTCTAGGGTATGACGATTGACAGTTCGTGCTCCAACAGACACGGAGGCCTCATGACCGAAAACCCTGTTGAAAAATGGCATCGCATCGTGCTCACACAAGACCCTGGCGGATTGAGCGATTTGCTGGCCGACGATGCGGTCTTTTATTCACCGGTTGCTTATTCGCCGCACCGCGGCAGGGAGGTTACGATTCGCTTCCTAAGCGCCGCCTTGCGCGTGTTTTTCAATCCGAGCTTTCGCTGCGTGCGTAAGATTGTCGGCCCGACGGAGGGCCTTTTCGAGTTCGAGACCCGAATCGATGAAGTAATGGTCAACGCAGTTGATTTGCTCACATGGAACAGCAATGGACGAGTGGTCGAGTTTAAGGTCATGGTAAGGCCGCTCAAGGCGCTCAACCTGACGCAGCAAAGAATGGCAGCCATGCTGGAGTCGATGCAATGAAAGCGCGGTGCGCTAAGCCGGGGACGATTCACGCCTTTTACGGGGTTGGTCGGCACTGCGGAGTTGACCGCGGTAGCTCGCCCGGCGTTAATATCCCAGACAGGTTTGTCCTAACTCGGAGTCCAGCCCCATGCGCAGCATCGCGTTCGCTCCTGCATTTCTGATAATCGGCTCATTGTCGCTCGCGCAGAGCGTGTCGAGGGTTGACCTCGACCGACCCGGCGTTCTAGATCAACTCAAACAGCAGCATCCGCAGCGTTACCAGGCGGTTAGCGCACTGCTACGTGCCTCCGAGCACGCTCCGTGCCAGGCCAGCGAGCTTGAAGTGCTTAAGACCCGCTTCAGCGTAAGGGATCTCGAGTGCGGCATGATTCTATCCACAAGCTATCCGGCGAAGCGCCACGTGAGTTTCGAATTGGACGGAACCCAATATGAGGCGACGGTCGTGCTCAAGGACGCCGAAACGGTACAGCCGATATCTCCCGTGACTGAGTTGCCGGCTCACTAACGAGGCAAGTTTCCCTGCGTGGATGGGAAACCGCGTTAGAATCGCGTTCAAAGATCATGGACGATAGCGCGTGAACCGAAACGGCCGTCTGGCTGCATCTTGCTCGCTTCTTCTTTGTTGTGAATCCCGTGCCTCCGCCTCAGGTTCAGCTCGAAGGAGTAAATCGCCAGTCAATAACCAAGAAAGATGCGGAGTCCGGAGATCCTAAGCAGTGATCGGGACCATTTTCTATCGACTCGCCAACTGTTTTTTCATCTTGGCCTCAATATCTTTTTTTTGCATGAAATAGTCGACTTCTTGCCCAACCGTGTTGAGAGCTCGCAAGTAAGCCAAGTCAGCCGCCGTAATTGACTGGGATTTCTCGCGCGTGCAGGCCGACGCCATCAGGTCAAGAATGCTTGGCAGTTCGCCACAACCTTCACCCAGGCGCACCTGCGACAGGGTCAGCATGGCGATGTAGTCTGAGATCGCACTGATTGGATACCCCAATACCTTCCTTCCATCGACTACAACCAATGTGAAGAGAATGAAACTGTGCACACCGTTAGAGCTTCGGTTGGCCCAAGTTACAATCAGCGGGGGAGCCCAAACGCTATCGAGCTGAACACCTCCGCCCGCGGCCTGAAGGCCTGTTACGTGCCACACCTGAATCGGGTGATCGAACGTTTTAAGCTTTTTAGTTTGGGACGACCAATGATATCCGAGTATTTCCGGGTTTTGATCGACCGCCATATCAATAGCCCTCTGGGGCTCATTGGTGAAAATGACATAGACATTTGGCCTGCATGGATTTCTCTTCTCACGCGGAGTTTTGACTGCGGCGGCAATCGCTTCGACCCGCGCCGAAACATAATCCTCATACGCTGATGGCAATCCTAGTGTCTTTATGCAGACAGCTTCTTTCCAGCGTGACAACGTGCCCGTTCCGCTGGTTTTGGGTTTGCTATGCGAATCGATGAACGTCATCACATTGTCGCCGGCAACTTCGCTTGCGGTAGGTGGCCTCGGGGCAATCACGGTGATTTCTGCCAAGTCCGGTGGTGGCGCGGCTGGTAATGAACTCGTCTGTGCCCAAGCCTTGCAATGGCCGAAGAGGCATACCGATGCAGCCAAGAGTGCAATCGCGATTGCTTGTCTCATGCGCGCACCTTCCAGAAAGCCATTTCAATGAACACGACGATTTGGGCGTCAGAGAGACCAATACGATCGAGCGGAGCAATTTGAGGACGTCGCACCAAAACGATCAGCACTTGTCTCGATTCCACCAGTTCTAATTTTGCGACTTCGGAGCAATGTCCTTTAGCGCCGCTGTTTGCATTTGCGAAATCTGCATTACGCTGGTTTGTGAGGTGCTATAGAGAGCATGCAAAAGAGCCCTGTCCCACATGGACATTTCCGGGGGCCGCGACTGCCCCGAACTCTCAAATAGCCTCAGGATAGTAGGCACATCACCCGGTTGCTTCTCAAAATTTATCTGGGCGAGACCGACAAGCCCGATGTAGTCGGTAAGCTGGCCAAAGTTAATATTGCCGATCTTTGTGGAATCCACCACCACAATTACCGAGGAAATATTGCGGGTCGCCGTCACCTTCAAGCGAGTCGCGGCCTCCGGCGGGATGCGAACCCATGGGGCCTTTCCGGAGGTTTTTGCTCGAATCGAAGTCGCATCAAGCAAACCGATAAAAAACTGTCCGTCCACCCCAACGGTGCCGGCACTATACCAGACGCGTATGGGTCGAGGTGTTTCGAGAAATCGCTTCACGGGTGGGCCAGATTCACCGTCGAATAGATCGACGTCACGGCGCCACCACTGTTTCAGCAGGAGCTCGGGGTCTGAAGTTACAATTACGTAGAGGTTCGGCTTGCATGTGTCGGCGCCGAGCGGAGCACCCGCGGATTTGGCAATTTCGGAAAGACGAGCAAGGACAAACTCGCCCTGTTCCTTACTCAGTCCGGCCACAAGGGGACAGACCTTGTCGTTCCAACGCCAGAGTGACTGGTCATAGTGGTTGGGTGGAACAATCGCGCTTGAGACGAATTTATTAACCTCACGCTCGAGTTTGGCTCTGTCTCTTTGCGCCTGTACGGTGATTGTATCGATCGAATCAGCGCTAATCGAATTGGCGAGACTTATGAGCACTGCGACGGTAGCGCATATCCAAAGGGAATGGCTAATTGCTGGTGATCGGACGTCCATGACACCTCCGGCAAATACAAAACGATCTGCCGCTTTTAGCATAGCGCGACTCGATCCCGGTGGCGACATTCACACTTGGTCTCTCATCCGGAAGGCGATGGAGGAACAGGGCAATCCCGCCCTTTTCTCCGTGTGTGCGAGAATCCGGCCATAGAAAGCCGGCGAGCCGATCGACATAGGAGTACATGGCAAATCTGCGGCGGGCGCGAAGGCACCAAAAGCCAAGACGGCCGGCTCGTAGTGTTACAGCGATCATGTGAGCAACAATATGAGGTGGCTTCGATTCAGTCGCTTGATGAAATGGAAGAGACGACTGTCACCGACATGGCGTTTCAACTAGAGTAAGAGGCCATTTGAGGATAGGGACGGTCCATGTTTCGGCACGACCTGCGAATTGCCTTTCAAAGTATCCGACAGAATCCGTTCATCGCAGCTCTGATTGTCGCAGTGATTGCGGTCGGGATCGGCACCTCGGTGGTGGCAATTACGCTCTACCACTCGAAAGCGGGTAACCCGATCTGGTGGAAGAACGACGTTCTTTTTCGGGTGATGCTCGACAGTCGACCAGCGCCTCATGAAGCGGACGTGTCTCAGCATCCGGAATATCCGCCGTTTACGCTGATTTATCGTGACGCCGCGGCTCTTTACCAATCAAGGATTCCGACGCGTAGTGCATTGATGGTCGCAGCCTATGCGCCCGTCAGTAGTCCGAGCGCGATGAGCCGCCCTTTCAATCGGGCAGGTCGTTTAACGACGCGTGAATTTTTCTCAATGTTCGACGTGCCATTTCTCTATGGCCATGCTTGGTCGAAGAGCGACGATGAGGGTCCCTCTCAAGTTGCTGTCATCAGCCGTGCTTTGAGTGAACGACTATTTGGTGCCGGCGACAGTGTGGGCCGGACACTCGTCTTCAGCGGTCAGACCTTCCAAGTCGTCGGTGTCACCGATCGGTGGATGCCGCTGCCGCGCTTTTATGATGTCGGTCGCAGCTTCATCCCCTCCGATGACTTGTTCATTCCATTTCGCTGGGCCGACTCGCTCTCAACCTTGCACTTTCCCGGCTTTTGCGCTCGCACGCAGACTAGTGTGACCACGTTCAAGGAACTGGCGCCGTCGGAGTGCATCTTCGTCGGCTTGTGGGTGGAACTCTCAAGCACGGCGCAGTTTCGGGAATACCGCAAATTTTTGGACAACTACGCTCGAGAACAGCAGCAGGCGAGACGCTTCGAGCGCCCATTAAACAATCGACTGGCGAACGTGTCTACCTGGCTGGTGATGAACGATGTCATTGGAAGCCAGACCAAGTTCCAGGTGGTTCTTGCGCTGGTATTCCTTGGCATTTGCATCCTCAACACCTTGGGTCTGTTACTCGCGAAATTTATGAGTCGCGCACCGCTCGTTGGGTTGCGCAGGGCATTGGGAGCCACCCGCGGGGATATCGTGCGGCAGCATCTAACGGAAGTCATGGTCTTGGGAGCCATCGGCGGGGCGATCGGCATTGGCCTCGCTATCGTCGGGCTGCGTCTGGTGCGGATCTATTTTTTCATGCAATCAAACCGGCCCGGTGATAATCCCGAGTTTGCGAGCGTGGCGCAATCACTGTCGCATTTGGATGGGCGAATGATCCTCATCGCGGTTGGACTGTCATTGCTGGCCGGCTTGCTGGCAGGCGTCTATCCGGCGTGGCGGATCGGGCGAATGGCGCCGGCTACGTTCCTCAAGATCCAATAGCGGATCTGGAAACAGTGAGACTCAAGGCAGTTTTTAGTTCCCTATGGCAAAGTCCAATAGGCCCACTGCTGCTCGCAGCTCAAGTCGCACTGAGTATGGTGATTCTCGCCAATGTCGCGTACGTGGTTTCGATCCGTCTCGAGCATACAAGCCGGCCAACGGGCCTGGATCTGGAGAATATTTTCTGGATATCGAGCGAAGGCCACGGTCCCAGTTACAGTCAGCAAACCACAGTCCATTTTGATCTGGAGTATCTGAATTTGCTCCCTGGAGTGCTGGCGGCGTGCGCCGCCAGTTCAATTCCTCAGACTTTCGACGCCCAAGAAACGACGGTGTCCGGCGATCCGGAGTTCAAGGAGCGGCGTGATGTACTTCTGTACCAGATGACTGGGAGGGCTGTCGACACCCTTGGGCTGCGCCTGATTCAGGGCAGGGGGTATCTTAAAGACACCGTGGCGCCGGCGCCGTCGAGCGCGGACGCCGCAGGAACTCTCTTTGGCCAAGAAGTAGTCGTCACGGCAGCCTTGGCTGAAAAGCTCTTTGGCAGCAGCGAAGCTGCTATCGGCAAGTCTCTGCATTTCAGTATGGCGAAGGGCCGGTCCGCGGCCATCGTTGGGGTGGTCGAGCGCATGCAGGCGGCGCCGTTCTTCCTGCCTGGGACGAATTTCGTCAACGAAATCGTCTTGGTGCCGGCGGTGCCGGCCGGCCCCAGAGCGCTCTACCTGGTTCGCACCAAGCCGGGATTTCGTGAGCGGGTCATGAACCAAGTTGTCAAAGAGTTCGAGCCCCTGCAGCAGGACCGTTACGTCAATGCGGTGAGGTCACTCGCGGACACGGCATCGGAGGCACGCGCTTCAGACCGTGCGACCGCCGTTGTGCTGGCGATTTTGGCGTCTTTCGTGCTGGCCGTGACCATGTTGGGTTTGTTCGGATTCGCCGCGTTCGCTGTCACCAGCCGCACCAAAGAAATTGGAACGCGTCGGGCAATTGGCGCGACCAGGACCGATATCCTCAAGCAATTTCTGCTGGAGAACTGGCTCATTACCACCGCAGGCGGGATTGTCGGCTCCGTAATGACGCTCGCATTCGCGCTGCAACTGAGTCTGCTCTTGGAACTGCCGAGGCTTCCGTTTGTCTTTCTCGTCGGAACCATGGCGCTTGTCTGGACTGCTGGCTTGCTCGCTGCACTGCTGCCTGCATTGCGCGGCGCGAGTGTGCCGCCCGCGGTGGCCACGCGAGGTGCCTAAGGCGCGTCAATCTAGATTACGCTGCTGATCGGTCGGTCTGATGATCCGTTGCGACCCGGCCATCCACCATGTGTACCGTTCTGTTAGCGCGAAATGCGAGTTCGTTGTTGTGCGTGACCATGAGAATGGTCGTACCCGCGGCGTTGATCGATTGCAGCAGGTCCATGATTTGCGCAGTCATCGTGGTATCCAGGTTTCCGGTCGGTTCGTCGGCCAGGATTACCTGCGGGTTCCCGCCAATGGCTCGCGCGATGGCAGCACGTTGCTGTTGGCCTCCCGATAACTGCGCGGGGAAGTGCTTCGTGCGGGAGGTGAGGCCGACTTTTTCCAAGGATTCGGTGACCCGCTTGCGGCGCTCGGCAGCCGGCATGCGACGGTAGTGCAGCGGAGCGTCGACGTTGTCGTAGATGTTCAAGTTGGGAATCAGATTAAAGGCCTGAAAGACAAAGCCGATCTTGCGATTGCGGATATGGGAACGCTCATTGTCCGACAGCACTCTGACGTCTTCGCCCTCAAGTCGGTAGTCACCCGCTTCGAATTCCTCCAATAATCCAGCCACATTCAAAAGAGTAGTTTTGCCTGAGCCGGAATGCCCCGTGATCGCGACAAACTCGCCCGCCTCGATCTTAAGGTCAAAATCTCGCAAGGCGTAAGTTTCGACGATGTCGGTGCGAAATATCTTGCTGACTGACTTCAGTTCGATCATGCCGCCTCCTTTGGCGGGGCAATCAGGACGAGCACATGGTGTCATTCATTGGAAACCGTGTCACAGCGTGCTCCTACGCCGAGACCGCTGTACAGGCCCTCAGGCTCATGGAACTATCGTCACCTCGGGCCACACAGACTTAGCTCGTGCGGCCTTCCTCTCATGCGTCTCCCTATGTGGGAGAGCGTAGTTCGGACGAATCACCATAGCGAAGATATCCTCCAATCCGAATGGGGCCGAAAACGTCGAGTTGATCGTCTTGCAGTAGGCGAACTTGAGCGCTGCGAAAATCCTCTAAGTTATCCTTGTCCCGAATCGGTGCCAAATCGGCCAGCCAGGTATTTGCCAATTCATCCAAATGAGCATGGCACGTCCGTCTAAGTTCTTGTCCGGCACGAAGCCTACCTGCGTGAATCGAGAGTCCTCGCTATCGTTGCGATTGTCGCCCATAAAAAAATAGTTGCCGGGAGGAACAACGCTCTCATAGTCCTTGGACATTCGATCGTGATCAAGCATGATCACGTGATCGCGATCACCCATCCGTTCGACTTCGAGTTCGGCTCCGGAGAATCCGTATCCACCGGCGTACTCACCGTCGCGTTTCGCTGGAACGCGTGCGCCATTGATGAATAGGGTGTTGTCACGCACAACGACATGATCGCCGGGGAGTCCGATTAAGCGTTTGATGTAGTGAGTCGAGGGATCGGAAGGCAAGCGGAACACGACGACGTCCCCGCGCTGCGGCTGGCCAGTCGACAGGATCTTGGAGTTGAGGACGGGCAGACGCAAGCCATAAGCGAATTTATTGACGAATATGAAGTCGCCGTCTACCAGACCCGGCATCATTGAGGCCGACGGAATACGAAACGGCTCCGCAACAAAAGAGCGTACAAGCAAAACAATTAAAACGACGGGAAACAGGGAGCGTGCATATTGGATTAGCAGCTCTGTGGATTTGGCGCGCCTCCGTCGTTTGAAAATTGCCGTGTCCGCCAAGACTATCAGCCCGCTCACCACAAAGAACAGCACCAGAACGAGCGAGAAATCCATGTCAGCGTCCGTGACTGTGATAGCTGTCGGTTCGAGTCGTGTCCGCCTGCGTAAGCGACCCTACCCCCAGGGCGATGATTGCAGCCATCAGCAGGGCGTTGACGAGCCGCAGTAGGGAAGCTCGAAAGCCGGTGCCCGGAGCCGTACGAAGGACTCGCGCACGAGCGAGAATCAAGGCAGCGATGACCTGCCGCCAGTACCAGGTTCGGCTGCGGCCGGCACGGAACATTTCGAGGAGGTCGCCCAGCAACGATTCGCGCTGATAGGGCGATGCCCATTGCTTCAAAAGCCACACCGCCATCCTGGGTGGTTCACGATTGATCATGAGTGCTCGCCTTTCGCCAGAAGCAGTCCGGTCGAGAGCTTCAGCAACGTAGCGCGTGCATTGCTGGCTTCTTTTAAACCTTTCGGAGTCGCCTTGAAGTAAGTGCGCGCTTTGCCTCCGCGCTCGGCGGTGGGATCGCCTAGGGAGGAGACAAGTAAACCCTTTGCTTCCATTCGTTCCAACGCCGCGTAGACACTCGCGATTGCAACTTCACGACCGCTTTTTTCAGAGATCTCGCGACAAATCTGCACTCCATAAGCATCACCTGCCGGTCGGATTGCTGCGAGAAGAACCATGAGTTCCATTTGCCCCAGATACTCGCGCTTTCTCATATCTTCTACAATAGTGAGGATATGGAGATTTTGCAACTAGATAAACGAGAAACGCCCTAGATACCGAGCTTGGTTCTCACAAGCCTCTTTGAGGGGACGTTTTGAGGTGATGACGGCGATTCAACCGGATCACAGCGTACCCGCTCATGAGTTGGGGGAGGGAGGCCGTCCTTGGCCAGGGTCCACGTTCCATGTTTTTTGCGGTCCGGCGAACGCCAGTCTAAATATCCAGGGAGTCGGTGTTCCCCGATCCGCGAGGTATCATTAGACGGAATACAGTCTCACAATTGAATCACCACCAAGGGTGACCCAAATGGCCTATCCTTTTTCGCTGTGCAGCGAACGAGGCCGGGCGAGCCTGCATGTTAGAGTGCCGTTGAGCGGCTTGCTCGACTTGAGCCGTTGATTTGAGGGCAACTGCACCGTCATGAAGATACTGCTGGTCGACGATCATGTGCTGTTCCGCGAAGGCATCGCCTTGCTGCTGCGGAGCTTGGTGGCGAATGACTCACTGTATCAGGCAGGAACGTGTGAAGAGGCCCTGGCGCTGGTTGCCCAGGACCCCAGTATCGAGTTGGTGCTGATGGACATCAATCTACCCGGCACCTCTGGGATCAATGCCATATCACTGATTCGCGCCGAATTCCCGCTCATTCCCGTGGTGGGCCTGTCTTCGAGCGACGACAAGCAAACTATTTTGGATGCCATCGATGCCGGTGCCATGGGTTTCATCCCAAAGAGTTCGTCCTCGGCTGTACTTTTCGCGGCACTGCAGTTGGTACTGTCGAAGGGGATCTATATTCCGCCGGAAGCTTTTCTTCGCGACCGAGGCGTGCCGGCCAGAACGACTGCGGCCATTTCTCCAGATAAGTCAGCCTCCGCAGAACACGCAACGCCCAGAGATCTTGGCTTGACGCCGCGACAGTCGGACGTGTTGTTCCTGATTCTGCAAGGCAAGTCCGCCAAGGCCATATGCCGGGATTTGTCTTTATCCAGCAGCACCGTGAAAGTTCATACCTCCGCGGCCCTTCGCGCGCTGAATGTCACCACACGCACGCAGGCCGTGATTGCGGCGGGCCGCATGGGTTTGCGTTTCGACGACTGCGTGCATCCGCGAGTTCATTCCGACGAGACCGCCTGATGCTCCGCATTCACCACTCGGGGGATGAGTTCCATCACGATGCGGCGAATCCGTTGAGCGTTGGCCGGCTTCTGTAGGAACACGATGTCACAGGCTTTCGCCGTGGCGGCGCGTGCCACATCGTGATCTGCCGTCAGGATGATGGCTGGAATGCTCATTTCAGCATCGCGCCTTAGATCCTGAATGACGGCAAGCCCGGTTTCCTCGTTGCCCAGCCAATAATCCGCGACGATGAGATCCGGTTGGCGTAGGTGCGAAGAGAGCTCGTGGCGAACGGCGGCGCCGCAGCTGCCGGCAATCACGTGGCAGCGCCAGGACTTGAAAATCGCTTCAGTCGCGAATCGACTGTCTTGATCGTCATCGACGACGACAATAAAGGCACCGGCAAGTACCGGATCGTGCCCGTACGAGGGTGTCGGCGGCATTTGCCGAAATTGATAGGGGCTGGCGATGGGCGACTGTATGCCAAACACGGAGCCTACTCCGATCGTAGACCTTGCGGACAATTGATACCCCAAAAGCTCGGCGGTCCTTCTGACGATGGCAAGGCCCAAACCAAGTCCTTGGCCGCGACTGCGACTCGTGTCGGGCAGCTGATAGAATTCCTCAAATATCCGCTCCAATTCCACCGTCGGAATGCCGATGCCGGTATCGGCGACAAATACGGTGACGAGTGAGCCGCGTTTTCGGCAGTAGACATCAACATGGCCTCGCTCCGTGTAACGAATCGCATTGGATACCAAGTTGCCGAGCATACTAAATAGAAGCGCGCTGTCGGTATAAACCAAAGTTCGCAAGCCGTGCACTCTAAGTGTCAGTCCCTTGGCGACTGCTGCTTGCGAATGGCTGAGTTCGACGGACTCGAGCAGGGAGTCCAAACTCACACACGTCAGGTGTGGCGCCACGATCCCGGCATCGAGTTTTGAGATATCGAGCAATGTTTCAAATAGATTCTCGAGTGCCGATACCGAGAGCTGGATCTTGGTGAGCAACGCGCCGATCTCCGGCGATATCTGCCTGTCCGCGAGGATCCCCACCAGCAGACCGACCGCATGCATTGGCTGGCGCAAATCGTGGCTTGCCGCGGCGACGAAACGCGTCTTGGCTGCGCTCGCCCGGTCCGCCGCGTCGCGCTTCACATTGAGTTCTTGTAGCTGAACACCTAATTTGTCGTTCAGCACGGACAATTCTCGTGCTTGGGTGGTGATTTGTTCGTTTGCCTGCGCGAGATCCCGGGTTCGCTCCAGGACCTTGGATTCCAAGCTTTCGTACAGTGTGCGCAAACTATCGGCCATGCCGTTAAAGGCGATGGCCACCGATTGAATCTCGTCGCGACTCTGGACATCGATCTTTGCCGACAAATCACCGCTGCCCAGTTTTTGTGCGCCGTCCCGAAGCTGCAAGATGGGTTTCGTTAAGCGCCGAGCCAATAGCAGTGCGGCGAGACTCGCAGCTGCAATTCCCAGCGCCAGCACCAGCATCGTCACGCCGATCGTTGCCCAGACGGTGCGCAGTATTTCGTTGGCCGGCTGCTCGACATACAGCACCCATTCGGGGCCCGAGATCCGGGTTGCGCTGGAAAACACCGCGCCACCGTTGGGACTCTCGCCCCAGACGGAGGGCAATTCGGCTCGCCCTTGCGAGAGCGCGGACTTTACTTCTCTAATTTGTGGCAATTGCGAAACGTCACTCCGGCGCAGCAGCGTGCGCAGATCGGGGTGCGCCAATAAACGTCCATTCAGATCGACCACGTATGCGCGACCTGCCTTGCCAATCGAGAGTTTGGCCAGCAAATCGTCGATGAACCTCACGCTAATCTCAGCAACCAGTGTGTCACCGCCTTGGTGATCATTGACGGAGACGGCCACGTAGGGCTCAGTCTGATCACGGACAAATATGGGACCGTAGCAAAATGCTGAAGCGCAGTGCTGTAACAGTTGTTGATTGCCTGGATATGGCGCGCCGGACGCGAGGCGATCTGCATCGAGTCTCGAGACAAAGTTTGTTTCGAGAAATCGCGCGTCGAGTGAGCGGATATTCAAAATGGCCGGCTCGAACTTCAACGCGTCGCGAAAATCCCGAGCTTGGGCGGTGCGACCGACGGCGGTACCCTCTAGCAAGCGCCGCGATAACGGCCTGAGCACTCCCTCGATGCCCCGAAGATACGCGTCGATGGAAGCGGCGGCAGCACGCGCTCCAGCTGTCTGTACTTCGTGGGCGCGCTGTTGGTCTTGGAAATAATGGTTGAGCGCGAGAATCGAGCCAATCGTCAACACAGATACCGAAACCAGGCTCGCGAGCGTGATCACGTAGCGTCGAAAGAGCCCTTTCATCGTTGCTGATTGCACGCTCGAGTTCCTTTAAGCGTCCCGCATCACTCATTCACTCGAAAACGGTGGCCTCGCGTGCCAGGCGCTCGCGTGTAGCGCGGTCTAGTTGCGCGACCGCCGATGCCTTCACGGCAATCTCGATTTCCTTGGGGCGCATCACCGGGATACTGCCAACGGGCGCACCATTCAAAATGTTGGCGATGGATTTAGCCCATACATCCATCGCCTCCTCATCTACGGACTGAACGGAGATCAAGCCGCCTAGTTCAAGAAATTTGCGGCGTGCGTACACGGTGGGAGTGGAGCTGCGAGCCAAGACCGCCGCGACCTCCGCACCGTAGTTGAAAGTGAAATCCGCGTAAGGGATATACCACACCTGCACCTCGCGCGCCCGCGCACCTCCGAGCATTGGGCTAATCTCATCGCGGTTGTGGAGGTTAAATATTCTGAGTTCCAGTCCGAGCGCCTTGGCTTGGGTGAAGAGATCCAGGCTCATATTCGACCCTTCCAGCCAGTAGTCGCTCGCCACGACACCCACATTTCTGGCATCAGGAAAAACCCGGCGAATCAGTTCCATGATTTTCACGTCCAAGGGCACGCAAAAAGTGTAGCCCGTGAGTGCCTCCGTTGAGAGCAAAGTGGGTACCAAGCCTTCCCGTACAGGGTCGGACTGAATGACAAAATAAATCGGAATCTTCGTATTCATCGCCAACAGGGTTTTCGCCACATTGACCGAAGAGGCCACAATGAGCGCGGGTTTCGTGGCAATCAATTCGGTCATTTTCATTGCCCGCCGTGAGGGACTGTCCACATCGGTGCCAATCAGTTTGAGCTCGACGGGTCGGGGGCCCTCGAAGCGTTGGGCATCGAGATGCTCTTTGAATCTGGCCACTCCTTGGCGTACCGCCGCGACATCGAAATCAACCCACGCGACGATGCGCGGTTCGTGATAATTCGGTAGTCCAACATCTTTGAACGTGCACAAGAGGAGAAAGCCGCCGAGCAAGCTCGTCCCGATGAGAGCTGTTAGTGAGCGAAGGCGAATCGGTCGTACCAATGGATAGACCTTTTGGGTCTGGCGGGCTGAAAAACGATGCCCTAATGTTATTCCAGTCATAACGACACGCCAAGGAGGTTAGATGAGCCGCGAAGTTCCGACCACTCGCTATTTTGCGGTGGGCTATTTCACCGCTGAGCAACTGGAAGAAAAGCATCGCGCCATGCTGGCGCGTGCTGCACAAAACGCGGCAGTCACAGAGATACGAAGCGCTGTCGAGGTCGTCTCAGTCACCGTTTTCGACGTTGACATCGGGACGGAAACGGTGGAGATGGCTATCACTAAGGTGAGCATGGTGGTGCAGGATACTCGGCTGCAGGCGGCCGGGGTCTCGTTTGCGGTGGAACGCTTCGATTCCAGTCAGTTCCCGGGTACGTTGACCCCTCAAGACGCTTTCACGCAATATCTTGCCAGCGCAGAAGGCATCGCAAGCTTTGGCACGGCAACCGCGGTGCAGTTGTTCGCCATCGATGTAGACGCGGTCCAGGATCTGGCCAAAAGCTAGCTCTAAGAACTCTGCCGTACCGGTGGTGCATAGGCTGCAGTTGAAGTTGGGCGACGACCAAGCGGGCTCGTTTATCTACCCGTTAACCGACGCAGATCCGAACAACGCCGAGCGAATTCGTCTCGCCTTGAGGATGAACGGTCACGTTTCATCGCCTCTGGTATTTACCGGCATTTTCTCTCCCGAAGAATGCCAGAAAATCATGATCTTGAGCCTGCATCGACGACCGCGCGCGGGCACTATGATGTACGCCAAACCCAATATCCGCAAATCGACCATCGCCTGGATCGATATTCAGGAGGACAGCCGGTGGCTGTATGAAAAAGTCTGGAATACATTTCAGGCGGTGAATCGCTGGTTCAATTTCGACTTGTGCGGTTTAGTCGACGAGATTCAATTTGCCACGTACGCGGTGGGCGACAGCTTCGGATGGCACCTCGACACCGGCGGCGGGCAGACCTCGACCCGTAAGCTCAGCATGTCGTTGCAATTGTGCGGTGACGATGAGTACTCCGGCGGGGATTTGGAAATATGCGCCTGTCCGCAGCTCGACCCCCGACGCCGCCGCGGGACCATTATCGTTTTCCCTTCGTTCTTGGCGCACCGTGTCACCCCGGTCACGCGTGGTTCGCGCTGCTCCTTGGTGGCTTGGGCTCACGGCCCGGTATTCAAGTAACGCTTGATATCCGGCTGCAGCGTATCGTTACGCTCCAGGACCGCCGGCACCATGACAGAGTGCGAAAATGTATCAATTTGTAGGACGAAGGCATACTGTGATAGGGCTGCTTGAACACCGTGCTACATTGTAAGACTGATTCAAATGAACAGGGTCGGCCGATGTTGATTCTAACGAGGCGAGTGGGCGAGACCTTGATGATCGGTAACGACATTACGGTGACGGTGCTTGGCGTCAAGGCCAATCAAATCAGGCTGGGGATCGAGGCACCGAAGGATGTTCCGGTGCATCGAGAGGAGGTTTACGCTCGCGTCCAGGAGGAAAAATCAAAGAAGGACCTGTAGGTTGTTGAGGCGTCTTGCCCAACAATGACGGGCGACCCGCGTGCCCGTGGCTAGAAAGTGCACACGCTCCTCATCGGAGGCGGTTGTGTCCTTGATCGACCGGAAGCCGGCGCGTCACAAGGAAAAGGACAGTCGGGGGCTGGCGCCAAGTCCGGTGCGAAAGACGCGAAAATTGATGGTATCTCCAACCGCGCGGACAGAATCCGATTTTGGATCCACGACAAAAATACGCTTGTCGTGCCATGTCACAAAGTAGCCCACGAACCGATAGCCATCTGAGTCCGCGGAAATGCTGCTCTCGATCTGCGCTGTGCCCTGTGTGATCGAGGCGCTCGAGTTTGCGGATTCAGGGTCCGCCACTTCTTCATTGGAGGCCGCGGAATTCGTTTTGAAGCGCAAGACCCTGTGGCCGTTTGCTTCGCTTCGATACACCACGATCTCGAGGGTGCCGCCCGTCGCGTGCGGCTGATCGGCAGTATCCGCGACGACGATGCGCGTCGAGCGCCAAGTTAGAACATATCCAATGTACCGATATCCCTTGTCCGTTGCGGTGATGACCTCTTCAATCCGTCCGACCTCGTGGTTGCCGGGCGGCGAGAGCGCAGGGCGGTCGGGCACCTGAGCATGTGCTATCGACAAGATCGAGGTGCTCATGACTGCTATGCCAATGAGTGACCTCACCCATCGCAGTTTGAGTGCACGGAAGCTGCGGGTCGCGAGCATCTGGCTAGCCGCCGGGCGCATCGCGCGATCCTACCTTCGGAATCTCTGGCTGGCCCTCGCTCGGCTGCGTATCCTGTTTCACTTCGTCTGCTGTGCTGCCGGGGGGAGCTTTGTGAAATTTATGATGTAGGGCATCTTCTTGGTGACGGACCGCGTCTTGCGACCGTTGACCGGTCGGATCCGAGGGCCCTCGCCGATCACGATTCGCGTTTTTGCTGTCGTTGGGCATTTGGTATACCACTTGCAAAGCGGCGAGCTACCGCCATGCAAGAGTCTGCCTGCCCATACCCTAGGGCTATCAGACACCGGGCACATCCGTCGTAGGAGTAATGGGCAACGCCAATATTTTTGATAAACGCCTATCTGCTCAATCAGTATGCGACCGACAGTCATGCTTTTCGGATCGAACGGCCAGTCCAGTTGCTCCAGCACGCAGACGATGTACATCCCAATCGCGTGGGTCAGTGATCGACATTGGAACAAATCTCACGCGGCCTGCAGGCCTCCGAATTCGCAGCGTTTCGAGGAATCAGCCCGACGTGCCCGGTCCCTTGAGGGGGTCCTTGATCATGATGCGCTGCCACCGGTCGCCGGCGCGCGCCATGAAATAGCCTTCTGCTGGCGGTGCGAGCAACAGTGGTTGGCGATCCGTCGTCACGAGCGCCCCAGGAGCTGAGGAGGTCGTCACGACGAATCCCATTTTGTCACTAACGGGGATCCAATGTTGAGCATCGACTCCGGCCGGGCGATCGGGGCTCGCGGCGCCGAGGGCGAAATGAATGGTGAAGATGGACGCGACAATGAGAAGCGTCGCGGTGATTGCCTTCATGGAAGGAACTCCTTTGGATTATGTTTCTTCAATCCATCGTCGAAGTGGCGTTTTTAGTTGTTTGGATTTGTCGGGCCAGAATACCGCACTGGCGATAACAAGCAGAATCGCCGCAATGAAACCGATCAACATTAAACTTAAGGCTACGATCAGGCCTAAGGTGGTTGCCGGTTTGAAAATGATGAATGCGGCGAGCATGGCCGGCATTGCACTTAAGGCGGTGGCGGCTGCGGCCAGCCTCAATAGTTTATCGAGAGTCCATCGAACCGCGGACCATCCGTGTTTCATGGCGTTCACCTTTTAGTGCCGAGTCTCCGTTCCGGGCAAAGTGCGATGCGTGGATTTTAGCGCTTTTGCACTGCATTGGCATCTGTCGGCAATTCCTAAAGCTTGGTAACGTCGGAGTCTTCAGCAGGCCAGTTATGCAAAGTTTTGTGAAGACAACGAACTGCCCGGTGTAGCGCTGTCAGGCGACGTACCGGCTGATAAGCATTATCTCGGCCCGGAGGCGCGCGGCTTCTTGATGCCGACCGCCGCGCTCATATTCAATGACTGCGGTGCGACGTGACGTTACCTCTGCCTGCAACAGCGTCTGCAATTCACTTTGGGTCAACGACTTTCTCGGGACTTCTACCGAGGACCCGAAGGCCTTAGGGTCTTGCGCGCCGGCGTTATCTTCACACGATGCCTTCCAGGGTTGCATCGAGGGTGACTGCCTCGCGTAATGGTTTAGATCCCGGTCGGGCCGGCAGCCCGACGCGATTGTGCCAGACCACCGGCATACCGACTCCCGCCGCACCCGCAACATCCGCGCTGCTACCCGCAACGAACAGCGCGTCCTCGGCACTGACCTTGAGAGCCGCGAGTACTGCGAGGTATGCTTCCCGACGCGGCTTATAAAAGCCAGCTTCCTCCGCGGTCACGACCGCATCGAAAGCGATACCGCAACGCGTAGCCGCACGCTGCCCTAGCTCGGTGGAGCAGTTGGTCACCACGCCGAGGTGTAACCCTCGCGCGCGCAAACCGACGAGCACGCGTGGGACTTCCGGCCAGGGAGTTAGTGTGTCCCAGTTTGCGCGCAGTGTGACGGCGGCGGTGTCGGGCAGCTCTGCATCGGCGGCCGCTTCGGCGACGAGTTCCTCGTACGGCCGGTAAAGACCGCAGGCGTACGTCAGTTCCAGATAGCGGGCACGCCAGCGCCGACCCAGGATCTCGCTGCCCGCGGCCCTATCCCAGACGCTCCAACTGTCCAGAAGAGCGGTGAGGAGGTCAAAGATGATGGCTCGGGGATGTCGAGTATCGATCGCGGATTCTGTGATCATTGCAATGCCTTATTTGCGCCTAGAAGCAGGCTATGAGGATCATTGGCGGAGGTAGGATTTGAAGCTCCATCGAGGCACTAAAATCGGGTGGTACCGACACGGTTGCCGCCTCCATGCAATAGCATCACCGTGTCGCGCATAGGACATCTCCAACTTAGTCGTGGCTGTGCCGGACCGCCTTTTGTTCGCCGCCGAGATCCATGGTGGTGGTTGTGTCATTGAAGGTGAACACGATTTCGCGTCCGGAGTCGCGGCTAAAAAATTTGCTGTCGGATTCAGGTAGCAGGATCATTTCTCTGACTCCCTTATAGGTCACGACGAGGGTGGCATTTTCCCTGGTGATGTTCAGATCTTCGGTCTTGCCAGGGTCCTCGCCAGATGCAATCGCGTAACTGCCAATGAGGCGTTCGAGTGCGGCCATGGGCACATCCGCGACGGAGCGTTCCAGGGGTTTGATTCCCGGCCAGCCGTACAGATTGCCGAGCGTCAATATCAGCTCCTGCGCGAGGCGCCCGCCATTGTCCGAATTTGCCATGACGACGACTCCGGCGCGACCGTCGAGGAAGCCTGTTACCTCGGCCTGGAAGCCCTCATCGGCGCCGCCATGGCCGAAGCGCAGTCCGTCCGCGGTGATCACGGGTCCCAGACCGTGGTTGTTCATGCCCGGCGTGAGCATGGCGTGCACAAGTTCCGGGGATAAGAGATTCGTCGGACCGAGGTTTGCGTTCTGAACGGCGATGACGTACTTCGCCAGCTCGCGAGGCGTCGTCCAGAGTCCGGCCGCAGCCATCTCCGGGTAAACATGCCAGTCGCCTTCGACCTTCTTGCCGTCGCCTCCGTAGCCGGAGGCGGCCAGCGAGCGCAGATCGCCGGGCAGGGGTTGTTCGTAGGTGCTGTGATACATGCCGAGTGGTATCAGAACTGATTCGCGCATCAGCACGGGGAAGCTTAAGCCGCTTTGGTCGCTCAGCAAGAGCTGCAGGATGGTGTAGCCGCCGCCGGAGTAGCGCCAGCTCAAGTCAGGTTGCTTCCAAACTCGGATCGCCGGGGTATTGCCGTTGCCGTCGAGGACCTCGACGGTAGTGGGTATCTTTGTGTCGCGTGAGTAGCCGGGGAACCCCCACACCGTAAGGCCCGCCGTGTGGTTCAAGATGTTGCGGACGGTGACCTTGTGGATGGAGGTGAACTCATTGTCCGGCAGCTTCCAGCTTTTCAGATAAATGTTGACGTTGCGGTCCAAATCAAGCTGAAACGCATCGATGCGCCGCAGAGCTGCAAGGGCCGTCAATGGCTTACTGATAGAGCCGGCCTGAAACAGCGTGTCAGGCCTTGCAGCGATCTTGCGCTCCTTGTCTGCAAAGCCGTAGGCGCGCGCCCAATCGAGCTTGCGGTCGCGGACGACGGCGATGCTGACGGCGTTGACATTCAGTTGCGACATCCGCATCGCGAGAGAGACGGGAGAGTGTTGCTCGCCCTGTATGACGACGAGCGGACTGACGGACTGCTCCATCGAAGCGATGACGGGCGGCGCCGCGGCAGCCACGGCCGTCGTCGCGGCGAGGCATATCATCAATAGGAGCATTTTCATGTTGGCCAGCCTGTGTTTTAGGGATAACCCGGCATTAGCGGCGACTTGAACTGACATCCAAAACCGAATTGATAAAGACCGATTTAGCTTGATTGTAAGGGTTTCCATCGGCCTTGTACGCTTTAGCAGTTCATCGCTTCAGAATGAGTTCTTGTGTGGAATTGTCGATTGACCAGGATTTGAATCGTTTGAGGAAGCTTTGCCCGAGAAGGGGCGGGGCGTTGGACGGCGAGACCTTCGCTTGAACATTGGGCGCTTCAATGTTTCCAATTTTTAGGGATCTGATGATGAAGGTCTTCGATTGGGACACCTCGCCGTCGGCGTTCTTGTAATTGCGAACTCCCGTGATGTCGGCTTGCGTAACAGTGTTGGCGCTGACCAAGCTCGCAAAGACTTCGGCGGGTATGCTGACATCGGATGCGCCGCTATCGACAATGAAATTCAATTTGAGGGCCTTGTTGATGACGACTGGCGCGATTAGGCCGCCCGACATTCTCACGAGGGGAATTCGGGTTTCAAGGGGACCGTCCTCGATCAAACCCAATTCAGTTTTGAGCTGCCGCACAGCCTTCGCGGAGATTTCGGTAAGGCCCGGATTGAGCCGCTCGGCTTCAAGCACTTCCGATCGTGCCAAATTGGTCTTATTTGCCTTGGCGTAAACCTCCGCTTGAACCCAATGAGCCTTGGCGCTCTTTGGATGGTTGGCGAGAACCTGGGCGATCATTTCCTGGGCCTGATCCAAGTGGCCGGCGGTGGCGGCCTCGTAGATCTGGTGCATGGTGGGCTCGGCCGCGGCCGCCGCCGCCGCGCTTGAAGCAAGTGCAAGGCCTGCGGCGGCAACTAATGCTCTTAGATATCTTTGCATACTGAACGCTCGTATCTAATCGGCGATTTTATGCGCGTTGGGGGCGAAGTAATCTGTTTTCGCGTGAGTCCAAGGATACCCGAACGGCTCGATCGACGAAGAAGCCTCGACGCTGGCACGCCAAAAGGAGAGGCCGTCAGGATGGGTCGGGTCGGTAGTTAATTGGGCTTCTTTAAAAACCGGTCGTACCAGTTCAGGATTCTTTCGAACATATCGATGTTATACGACCCTTTTCGCGGCGAGTGCCCCTCTCCCGGGTACAAGACCATCTCGGTCTCGACACCGAGGTGTTTGAGCGCTCGATATAGTCCTTTTGACTGGCCGACAGGATTGGAAGCATCCTCTTCTCCGTCGAGGATCAGTGTAGGTGTGTGCGCATTGCCGATATAGGTCGCGGGGGAGTTGCGCGCGAAGACCTCCGGATGCTCCCAGGGCGTACCGAAATGCCATTCGTCCTCCGCCGGGCCATCCTCTGTTTCGAATTCGGCTTGCTGATTGAACACAGGCGCGCCCGCGACAGCCGCTTTGAACCGGTTGGACTGAGTGGTCGCCCACGCGCTCATTTCGCCGCCATACGACCAGCCGCCGATACCGAGTCGGTCAGGATCGGCTTCACCGGCGGTGATCACGGCATCTAAGACTGCAATCAGGTCCCGGTAATCGCCTCCGCCCAAGTCACCGCGGTTGGCCTTCATGAAATCCTCGCTGTATCCGTTCGAGCCGCGGGGATTGACCATCAGTACCAGGTATCCGTTCGCGGCGAGCAGCTGGGCCCAAGCGGTGTCCCAACTGTAATTTGCGAAAAAATTCGATGACGGGCCGCCGTGAACGAGCAGGACAAGGGGCAACTTCTCGCCCGGTCGGGCGTTGGCAGGGTGCATCAAGGCGGATTCGATCGGCGTGCCGTCGAAGCTCTTGGTCTGGAAGATCCTCGTCGATGCCAGACGAATGTTGGCCCAGTCTTCTTGCATGTGCGTAAGCTGGCGAATGCTGCCGTTTTTGGTCTTAAGGTAAAGTTCCGATAGATGATCAAAGTCTCCGCCAGCATAGACCAGCACGTCATCGCGCGAGACATCGAAGGAGTCGGCAGAGAGCGGTAGGTCGATTGGCACGGGCGAACCCTTTTGGGGCAGTCGCCAGATGCGATTTCGGAACCCATCGACCACGCGCAGCCAAATCGCCGATTGATTGTGCCATTTCACTTCGGCGACGGACCGGTCCGGTGGCGCTGAGATGTCGCGCAAATCGTCAAGACTTATCGTGCCGACGAAGAGATCGCGTGGGTCGGGTCCCGCTGAGCGGGTGGAACGCACTGCGAACTGTTTGCCGTCGGGCGAGACAATTAGGCCGCGAAAGGGTTGCGGTGGACGACTTACCAGGGTGACCGCACTATCGTGAATGGAAACGGTGTACACGGCGCCGTTATGCTGCTCGACTCGCGGCTGGTCGGTTGCCATTACCAGAATTTGCGATGCATTCTGCCATTGAAACTCATCGATCCGAACGCCCGTCTTGCCGACGACCCGGGTCATTCCGGAGGCGAGATCGGTGACCCACAATCGCGACAAATCGCTCTCCCGGTCAGCGACTTGCGGACCATTGTCGGAGGCTGGCGCGGAGTCGTCCTTCGCGAGGAAGGCGATGCTCCGGCCGTTGGGTGACCAATGAAAGCTCGTCACACCGTACTTTCGGGACGTGACGGCCTTTGCTTCGATTCCGTCGGCGTGAGCGGTATACACCTGCGTCTTGCCGTCTCGATTGGATAGAAAGGCCAGCATCTTGCCGTCGGGCGACCATTCAGGTGAGCGCTCGGCTTTCTTAGAGGGCGTCAGTTCGCGCGCCTTGCCGCTGGTAATCTCCATGAGCCAAAGGTGCGGCTGCCAGTCCCAGCGGTAGCTGTACATTACGTATAGGAGTTTGGATCCATCGGGCGATAAATGCAGATCCCCGACGCGGCGGTAGTCCAATGCCTGCACCGGCGTCATGGCACTCTGCGCGTGACAGACCAGCGACCATGCCGTGAATAGGGCGCCACACAGAAAATTCCGGCCTAAATTGCTCCATACAGCCATCGTATGACCCTCATAATCGCCGCGGAATACTATACTCGTTGAGATTTCCGTTCTTCCACGTTCCTAGCGCGCTTGCATAGGACAAACATTGGAGGCGCCTGTGTTGGCTCATTCTCACCTTCGCATTTCCCGTTACCAAGCTCGCACTGAAATGTCGCCGCACCAACATGACGCACCTTCGATGGGGATCGTTGTAAGCGGCGCATTCCTGGAACGCATCGGCAATGATGAGCGAACGTATTCGAGGGGTACGGCCTCATTTTGTCCCGCGGCAACGACGCATTCCCAGATATTCGGGGCGACCGGCGTCCAGCAGATCATCTTCAAACCGGATACCAGCTGGCTTGAGTATCTTGCAGACTGCAAGGCGCGGCTCGATGAGGCACCGCACACGCGCTCCGCTAAATTTCGTGAATTGGGCGACAAGCTGCTTGGAGAAATGCGGCAAGGCGACTCCTTCTCGGCAATCGCTTGCGAAGGGATCGTGCTCGAGATTGTCGCCGCCTTTGGCCGAAACAGCGCTGCAGAGTCGGCCAATATTAAGCCACCGTCTTGGCTTCGCGCGGCACGGGAGTTTATGCATGAAAACGCGGGCACCTCGCTGACCATGGCGCAGATTGCACGTGAAGCGGGGCGTCACGAAATTCACGTTGCGCGAGAGTTCCGCCGCTTCTTCGGATGCTCGGCAGGCACGTATCTGCGACGACTGCGGATGGAAGAAGCGGAGCGACTGCTGCTGACGAACCAAAGTTCCATCAGCGAAATCGCGCAGAGCTGTGGATTTGCGAGTCACTCGCATCTTTGTCGCGAGTTCAAAGTGCATTTCGGTGTCACGCCATCAGAGTACCGCTCGCGCAATCGCTAATGCGTGAAAGAGTCGCTCTATGATGCGGCCGAGCAATAAGGAGGATGATTTGTCAACCGCGCCCCAGTACCCGCTGCCACTCGTCAGCAATTAGCTGCAGGTCGCATCGTTCATGCTGAGTAAACACACATATGTCCTCACGTGGGTGCTGGCTTTCTCGGCTTTCTCCGCGTCGGGCCAAGAGATGGCCGTGACTGTCGACGATCTTCCAGTTCATGGGGCGTTGCCGGCAGGGGTGACGCGGTTGGAGATAGCGAAGTCAATATTGGCGACGCTCAAGCAGGAGAAGCTGCCGCCAGTGTACGGATTCATCAATGGCGGGCGAGGTGCAGATGATCCAAGCTCGCTTTCCGTCTTAAAGGCGTGGCGGGCGGCGGGGCAGCCGTTGGGGAATCACACCTGGGCGCATTTGGATTTGAACAAGGAAACTGCGGAGGAGTTTGGGGCGGAGGTATCAAAGAACGAGCGATTGCTTCAGAGCTTGATGGGGAAGAGGGACTGGCATTGGCTGCGGTACCCCTACTTGCATGAGGGTGATACGGTGGAGAAGCGGCGCGCAGTGAGGGCGTGGCTGTTTTCCCATGGGTACAAGATTGCTGAAGTCAGCATGGATTTTGAAGATTATCTTTGGAACGAGCCGTATGCGCGCTGTGTAGAGAAGCACGATGAGAAATCGATTCAAAAGCTCCACGATAGCTATTTGGCGGTGGCGGATCAGTACTATGGTGAATTCCGGGAGCTGTCGCAGTTAGTCTATGGGCGAGACGTGAAATACGTGCTGCTGATGCACGTGGGAGCGTTCGATGCGCGAATGTTGCCGGAGCTTCTGAACCTGTACCGAACCAAAGGCGTGCAATTCATCAGTCTGCCGGATGCCATGTCGGATCCGGCGTACCAGGACGATCCGGATATCGCGGAACCTACCGGCGGGGCGTTTCTGGAACTGATGATGCAAAAGAAGAAACTCAAGTTTCCGGCGAACTCCAAGCCGTATAAGGAATTGGAGGCGATGTGCCGGTAAGGGATCGGGCAGGGACCCGATGCCATACCCTGAGGAGTCTCTCGCCTACTATGTCGCGCTACAAAAAGCCGGCGTCCCCACTGAAATGCACCTGTACGCGAAAGGCGGTCACGCCTTCGGCCTGCGACCGAGCAAGTCACCGATCGCGCGCAGTGGCCGCGGTTGGTGGAGACGTGGCTCAGGACGACTGGGATGATTTCGGAGTAAATAGCTTCCTCATTTCTTGATCAGGGAAGGAGATCCTGTCGATGGAAATCGTTCTGGCGCGTCATGGCAGGCCGAAGCTCAAGCAATGGAGTTGGATTACTCCGCGCAAGCTCGCTGATTGGATTCGTGCCTACGATGAGGCTGGGGCCTTTGTCGAGAACATTCCAGAGCCTTCGCGCAAGATGGCCATCCGGTCTGGCTGGATAGTCAGCAGCCCACTACTCCGCTGCCTCCAGTCCGCTCAAGCGCTGGCGCCTTTGCAAACAATCAACTCGGAAGAGGTGTGTCGCGAAGCGGGGTTACCTCACGCAATGTGGGGCTTTCCTTGGTTACCGCCGTCGGTCTGGATCGTGCTATTTCGGGCAGCATGGTTCTGTGGGTATTCAGCCAATTCCGAGTCGTTAGGTTTGACCAAGAGTCGTGCGCAAAGTGCTGCGACGAAGCTGATTGAGCTGGCACGAGAACATCAGTCCGTATTCGTCATGGGACATGGCATCATGATGGCATTGATTGCGAAGGAATTGGTAATGCACGGTTGGGTTGGTCCTAGGCGGCCGGCACATGGGTATTGGCAGTTCAGTGTTTATCGGGAGGACGTCGGATCGTTTGCGATCGAGGATCACCCAACCTTAAGTGCGCCCCGGCAAATACGTTCCAAGAGGTTGGGGAAACTGATGCCGGCTGCTTTGGCTGCCTGGGGCAGAAGACTGGTTGCGGTCATACCGGGTAGGGATTTTGCTTCGGGGCACCAGAAGCCGCCCGCTCGTTGGTACTTGGATTGATACGCGGCACTCGCAATAGAGACATCGCGTTCTTCGCTCGTGCCGCCGAACAGTATGGCCAACGGCGAGTTGCGCCGATTCCGGAGTTCCGCCATTCTTGGCACGGACAATTTCAATGGGCACCGACAACACTAATTAGAACGCTCTCGCGCCCGCATGACCGAATCAAGTAAAGCGGTTTTCTTAAGCTACGCGTCGCAGGACACGCAAGCCGCACTGAGCTTGTGCGATGCATTACGGGCAGCAGGCATCGAGGTGTGGTTCGACCAAAGTGAGCTGCGGGGTGGGGACGCCTGGGACCAGGCGATTCGCAAACAGATCAAGACATGCGCTCTTTTCATCCCGGTTATCTCCCGCAACGCGCACGAACGTATCGAGGGGTATTTTCGACTCGAGTGGAAGCTTGGAGTCGATCGTTCTCACCTGATATCGGCGGATCAGGCTTTTCTCTTGCCAGTCGTTATCGACGACACGCCTGATGATGATGAGCGTGTACCAGACCGGTTTCGAGAGGTGCAGTGGACGCGGCTACCGGCCGGTCAACATGCGCAAGCCTTCGCAGAGCGTGTGCTGCGGCTACTCTCGGGAGAGCCACGACGGCGTTCAACAGGGCCTGAATCGGCGACCGCTCGCGTGCTGATCGCCAGAGACCCGGTTTTGCCATGGTGGCGCTCGAGAGCGGCGTTCCTCGCCGCAATTGTTGTCATCGCGGTCACATCGGGATACTTGGCAGCAAACCGACTGGTATTGTCGAAACGTGGTGAGGCTCGAACAGCACCGACTCCTGCCGCGCCCAACGCTCCAGGGCCTGCTCCATCGTTCAGTCCACCGGCGCACTCGATCGCCGTGTTGCCATTCGTCAATCTAAGTGGTGATAAGGATCAGGAGTACTTTTCCGACGGACTTACTGAGGAACTGCTCAACTCGTTGGCCGAGATCGAGGGCTTGCAAGTTGCGGCGCGCACCTCGGCCTTTTCGTTCAAGGGACAGGACAATGACATCGGCACCATCGCCCGAAGATTGAACGTGGGCGCCGTGCTCGAAGGTAGTGTGCGGCGCTCGGCACACACCATCCGGATCTCGGCACAGCTTATCAATGCCACCACGGGCTTTCACCTGTGGTCCAAGACCTACGATCGGGACTTGGGTGATGTGCTCAAACTGCAAACGGAGATTGCCACGGCGGTCGCCGGCGCACTCAAGGTGACATTACTGGGCGATCCCTCTTCGAAAATCGAGATGGGTGGAACGCGCAACCCGGCAGCCTTCGATGCCTATCTGCGAGGAGTCAGGGCGTATACATCGAGACATGAGGCTAAGGACCTCCCCGCTGCAATTGCCGCCTACACCGAGGCGGTGCGCCTCGATCCGAACTATGCGCTCGCCTATGCGGCGCGATCGCTCGCGTTGTCCAGCTATGGTGCAGAAGCCGCGACTGGAACCGCCGTCCGCGAGGCTTTTGTCGATGCGCAAGCAGATGCTCGTCAGGCACTTCGGATCGCGCCGGATCTGGCGCAGGCTTATCTCGCGTTGGGGAGCGTTGCGGAAGATACCCTCAACTTCACGCAGGCAAGTGCCTCGTACCAGCGAGCACTGGCACTCGCTCCGGGCAATGCTCAAGTATTGCGAATTAGCGGTGGGTTTTCAGCCTCCGTGGGATACTTCGATGCAGGCGTTGCGGCCACTCGTCATGCCGTGGTACTTGACCCGCTCGCTCGCGCCAGCTATACGGCGCTCGCTCAGGCGCTGTATTACGCTCGTCGATATGATGAAGCGGTAGCGGCTTATACGGAAGGCATTCGACTTGCGCCGGACTTCAAGGTTTATTACGCGCAACGCGGGATGGCGTATTACGGGCTCGGAGACTTGGTAAGCGCGCAGGCGTCCTGCGAGATCAAGTCGGACTACTGGGCGAGCCAACAGTGCCTTGCAATAGTCTACGACAAGCTCCACCGGCATGCGGACGCAGAGGTTGAACTCGCGAAATTTACAGCGTGGGGCGGCGACGACGGCGCATACCAAAACGCTACTATCTATGCACAGTGGGGCAATGTGCCCAAGGCGCTGAAATGGCTCGAAACGGCGCTGCGGCTGCATGACCCGGGCCTGGCGAGTTTGAAAACCGACCCGCTGCTAGACCCGTTGCGCAAAGAGGTACGCTTCCAGGCAGTGATGCGAGAGTTGAAGTTTCCGCAGTGAACGTGGATCGCAAGCGGGCGCAGTCGCGCCTCTGGACCGCCGGTGTCGGGCGAGGGCAGGGGAACGGCTCGACTAGACAAAGAATCCCGGCCGTCGAAGAAACCTGTCGATGTTCATCCTCCGGTCGTCTGATGCACTGCTCTTTTGATAGAGGGTCGGTAAAAGGCCATAGTTCTGGCAGAATTATGAGTGGATCAAGAGCGGTCGCAGGGTGCGCCGTTTTTCCCAATTTATTCGCGCAATGGAGGAGATCATGGTCAAAGTTGGATTGCTGGTTCAATTGCACGCAAAAGCTGGAAAAGAGGCGGTGGTGGCGAAATTCTTGACTGATGCACTGGCGCTCGCGAATCAGGAGGCCGGAACGTTAGTGTGGTTCGCGCTGCAGACAGGGCCCTCGACATTCGCGATATTCGATGCGTTTGCAGACGACGCGGGGCGTAAAGCTCATCTCGCTGGTCCTATTGCCGCAGCGCTCATGGCGAACGCTTCAGAATTGCTTTCTCAACCCCCACAAATTGGGCAAGTTGACGTACTTGCCGCCAAGGTACAAAGATAACCAGGCACTGCAAGCGCCAAGAATCGGAGCCGGCATGACCCGAGTCTCGAAGTCTCACTATAGCTTGATTATCATATAGTTATCGTATATTTCTCGATAGGATCGAGAAAGAATACCTCACGCTCTCATACTGAGAAAAACACTTCATAGTTGTTTCCTCGCTTGAACAGACGCGTGGCGGCCTCACCGCGGCCTAAGTGCGCGTACTCACAGCGCGCTCGCGTACGCTGTGATAAAGAGCTTGCGTCTTGGCGTTGGGTGGCACGCCGAGGAAGCGCGTCAGCAACTCGCGGCAGCGCCTGTAGGCCTGCAACGCTTCGCTGTGGTCTCCAATCTCGCGGTGGCAGAGCATCAAGCCCCGATACAGACCCTCGTTGAGCGAGTCGAGCTCGATCCCGGATCGATACAGGTTCGCCGCATCCTCCCAACGGCGCGCACGTTCGCACGCACGCGCAGCATCGCGGATGGCACCCAGCAAACCATCGCGCAACTCGTGGCGTGCCCTCAAGACCCAGGGTCTTTCGGCCTCATGCTGGAGAAAATGCCCGTGATAGAGGCGTCGGAGACACCCGATCCTGTCGATGCGATTCGCCCCCGGATCATGAGGACGCTGCAGCTCCTCTTCGAACTTCCACATGTCGACCCACAGCTGATCCCGGTTCAGGCTGACCTTGCCGCCCTCCATGCGCGCCGCGTCGCGTGCCCCGAGCAGCTGACGCAGCCTGTAAAGAGCGCTTTCGAGCGCGTGATAAGCCGCATCGCCCTCGGAATCCGGCCACAGCGCATCGATTAGCACGCCGGCGCTCACTTCGGTTCCACCGAATGCGATCAGGGCCTGCAGCAGCTCCTGCGGCTTGCGTAAGCGTGGAGGGATCGTGATAGGCGTATCCCCGCCGAGTAAGCGAAAGCGCCCCAACACATGCACCCTGAAACGCTCGCCGCCGGCATGTCGACTGTTGACCGTGTCGAGTCGATACGGAGGAAGTTCCTTTGCAATTGCGATTGTCATGCTGAGGTCCTGTCTGCCGGTTGTTAGTGCCTGTCGTCCTGCGTGCGTCGTCGAACCGGTTGGCATCAGCGCGCAGCCCCAATTCAAGTGGGATTCGGGCAATATCTGACATTCAACTCCGTGGCTTTCGCAAATGCGGTGAGTGTTTGACGACAAACCGCGTAATGAGCGGCGCCAGTGCGATCACGAACAGCAGTCGCACCGACTGCAGGGCCAGCACGAACGGCAGATCGACCTGCGGGGTCGAACTCGCAATGATGGCTATCGAGTCAATGCCTCCCGGGCTGGTTGCAAGATACGCGGTGAGCGCGTCGGTCCCGGTCAATTTGACGAGGCACTGTGCCAATACCGCACAAAATCCCATCAAAGTAAGCGCCGCGAGGATGACGACCGGCATGGCGCGGCCCGCATGGACGAGCGCTTCGCGCCTGAAACCTAAGCCGATGTACCACCCTAAAGAGGCGTACGCCGCGGCCAGCAGCCAACGTGGCAGATCAATCTGAAGCCATCCGGCGGCATGTAGCCCCGAGAGCAGGACCATCGGGCCCAAAAGCGCCCACGCGTGCAGCCCCAGTACTCGCGCGAATTGCTGAGCGATCAGTGCAAGGATGAGTACCAGAGCAAGGTTGCCCCAAGAGACCGGGCCGAACCAGGGTGCGGTGGGGGCCTGCGCATTCCCGACATGCGCCCAGAAGTGCGCCACCAACGCGGCCGCCAGGGCCACCAGCAACACACGTGAGAACTGCATGAAGGCCACCAAGCGCGCATCGGCGCCTTCCGCCTCGCCGAGAATGACCATTGCATTGGCCGCGCCCGGCGAGGTGCCATACACGGCGGTTGCACCGCTGATCAATCCCGTTCGACTGATCAACCAGCCGATGCCGGCAGCGCCTAGCAGGGTACCTAATATCACAGTGCAGAAGAGCCAATACTGATGACTGAATGTCACCAGAATCGAGCGGGTAATGCTTTTCGCCACCATGGCGGCGATGAGCGCTTGCGCGCCCACGAATGGGATGCGAGGCACCTGAATTTCTGCCCCATTCACGCCGAGCACGATTGCAGCGATCATGGGTCCCAGCAGGAGCGCTGCTGGCAGTCTCAAGGCGCTCCAGCCCGCAAAAATCGCCGCCGACAGCGCCAGTAGTGCGAGCCAGAGCAGCGGGGTGGGCCAGCTGCCGAGTCGCAGCTTGGCCCGGAGCACGGTAGAAACCTCGGGTGTACTCATTCGAAGGTAATCGACTCCGAATCCACCACGCGTGCCAAGCGGGGAAAAATGTACTTGAAACTGTGGGCGTGCGTCACCGCGCTCAAATCAGAGCAGAGATCCTCGCAAAGGACGAGTTCGTAGCCGTGCTCCCAGGCACTTCGCGCCGTGGACTCAACCCCGATGCTCGAGGCAATGCCGCCCAACACGATCGTGTTCACCCCGCGGCGCCGCAGCTGCAAATCAAGATCCGTGCCGTAGAAGGCGCCCCACTGACGCTTGGTCACGATCACGTCCGATGGAGGCAGTGCTTCAGGAAACTCATCCCAACCAGCTGGCAGGGCCCTCATGTCGCTCGGCTGATCGACCCTTGCGCGCGGCGCATCAGCGAAATTGCTGGCAAAAGACACGCGTACCCAGACGATGGGTCCGCCGGCCGCGCGAAGGCGGGATGCGAGCGCCTTCGAGCGCGCATAAACGGTGCTCGCAGGGTTGGGGAGAACCTGCATAGCCAGGACGCCTTTCTGCAGGTCGATAAGTACCAGAGCCGTGGTCTTCGTATTCAATAGCATGTTCTCTCTCGCAAAATTGGAAAAGGGGATAGCGATCAGGGGGTATACGGTCCGCTTATATGAGGGTATCATCATATAACTCGAATTATGAGGGGAGACTCATAAATGTCAAGTCAAGCAGGGACCGCGGCGGCGGTTTTGCCGAAACGTCAGCGCGGCAAGCAACGTGTCGCCGAACTGCTCGCCGCCGGCGCGGCCGTTTTCGCCGAGAAAGGCTATGCGGCCGCGACCATGACGGAAATTGCTGCGCGTGCCGAGGCGCCTATCGGCTCGTTGTATCAGTTCTTTCCCTCCAAGGAAGCACTCGCCGACACGTTGGTGCAAAGCTATATCGCGTTGCTCACCGCAGACTTGGAATCGCTCGAGGCTCAGGCACGGAATCTCTCCACCGCGGCCCTCATCGAGGGTCTCTTTGCCGTGCTGCGGGCTCACCCGCAGGAGCGTGCAGCGACATTGCCCTTAGCCGAAGCCCGAATGGATGAGCGCACGCGTCGCGAGACATTTCGCTATCTGCTGCGCAAGCGTATCGCCTTGATCTTGCGCGCACGCTCGCCGACACTCTCCGCGGAGCGCGCGCGGGACCGCGCAATCGTGCTGTTGCAGCTCATGAAGGCTGCAAGTGCGCTCAACGACGAGGAGAGCTTAAGCGGCCGTTCAACCGCGCTTCGGGAACTACAGTCCCTGGCCGCCCAATACCTGGAGCAAAGATGAAATCTCATCGCTGCACTCATTTCACTGCGGCCCAACGAATCAACCAACGACCCGCTGTGTTCCGAGAGTAGGGCGAATCGTGAATCCGGAGGTGGCTTGCGCAGTACTTTGGCACCCGATTGGCGCCTTAGTTGTGAGATCCGGAGAGGAGTACGACACAGCCCCTTCCATCCGACGAGCAGATGAAAGGGGCTGTCATTTCCGGGCCGACTAGCGCCGCGGGTCCGTCCCTGTGAATGACTCGCATGAAACGTTGGGATGCCAGTTCACGAACGCACCGTTGGGATTGTCCTTCCACGCCCAGACGTGCAGTGTGTAGAACGCCGGGAGCCCGAAGCGATTGGGAGCGTCGAACAAATGAAACAGTTGTCCCATGAGCTGCGGCGGATCACCCGGATGGTTCTTGTCCCACCCTTCGGCGAGAATCAGATAGTCAGCACCGGTCAGGCGCACGCGCCCGTCTGATGTCGGCTCGTAAATCACAATCTGGGGATGATTGAGCTTCACTTCACCCTTGCTGACCAGGTCCATGTTGACATAGTGGAGTCCCATCGCACCTACGCTATCGCCGCTCACGCAGCCGAACAGAAGCTGATACCCGTCCGCCTCAGCCACCTGCACATTCTGAAAGCGCTCGGTCGCGTCTCGGACCTTCTTCAGAAGGGTTCTCGCCTGGCTCCTTTGGTCCGCAGTGAGTTCGGCATTTTGCTGCGCCTGCGAATGAGAGTGGGCATCTTGCGCCTGCGCGGGCAGCTGAGCCAAGCTCATGAGGGCGAGGGCGCTGGCGGGAAGATGCAATTGTTGAACTAATCGTCTGAGTCTCTTCATATAGCCTCCTTAACAAATTACTTGCATTGCGAAACAAGGAAGCGAGGATGAGACGTCGGGAATGACACCGCATCGGGTGCTCACCCCCAATTTTGCGATCCGGCACCCCTAGGTTTGTGGAGGAGGCTCAAGATTGGCTGGTGTCTGAATTTCCGCAGCGCCGATTCCGAAAACCGCGTGTTGAAACTAATTGGGTGCCGGCGTGTGTTATGGGTATTCGCAATCGGGCGACCGGAAATGGAGGCATGGCAGATGGTTCCCCACGATTTCGTAATGATGGATACGGGAGAGCGGTTGAGCGTACGCGAGACGCGAGTCATGTTCGGCGTGGAAAATCATCTGCCGGAAGGCGTGGACTATTACGCTTGCGTCGCGGGACGGTGGGCGCACTATTCGCCGGAACAGAAATAGGCAGATTGACTAGGTAAGACGGAAAGGAACTGACTGGAAGGGGAGGTGCATTTCACCTCGAAGCCAATTGCTTTCGATGTGACAAACGTCGAAAGGGCTTTCAGTCCGAAACCCATGTGAAGCGCGGCGATCGCGTCCTGGGCGGCACGAAACAATGGTCTCTAGAGTGGGCTTGCGACAGGATGTCGCAACGGACTCGACAGCGCTTCGGATGAGAGTCCGGAAGGCAACTCAGAGTCACGCCTCTGAGTCCGCCGGTGCCAGGCGAGGGCAGGAAGCCCGAACTCCTGGCCAGACGGAGAAGGCTCAGGAATCGCGGTAGTTTCGCGTCGTACACACGCGAGCTTTGCGTGGGCTTTTTTACCTAAGGCAACTTGAACTGTCTCATCATATTGTCTTCGATCGCGGATCTCGAAGGCGACGGCCCCAGACCTGTGTTTTTGTAGTAAAGAGCCTTTAAAAAGGCTAGATCGCTGGCGGTAAGGGCAATAGGCTTCTCACGCGCGCCACAGCTTGTCGACATTAGATCCAAAATGCTCGGCAGCGGATCGCAATGATCGGGAGATTGTGCCACCGACATTGTGAGCATCGCTAAGTAATCGGCAATCGTCCCGACGGAGTACCCGACGACTCTCGTTGTGTCGACAACTAGGATGACAACCCCAATTCCACTGCCCGTTCCGCTAGCACCGCCGACACGCGTTCCCGTGGCATTGCTTCCGGCGTAGTTTTGTTCGACCTGCGGCCAAACGGGTTGGACGCTAAACCCTACCAATGCCACGTCAGTACTCAATACAGCGGAGTCGCCACCTGTTACCAGAAACCAGCCCTGAATCGCGTGGTCGCTTTTGAACGCAATTAGATTCCTGCCACCGCCCGCATACCTATTGTGAAAGGCAGGCCCCGTCGCCCATTTCACGACGGAATCCATTTTTTCCGAGGGGTTGCTCGTAAAAAGTATTTGCACATTGGATTTGCATTGTGGGTCCGATGCTACGGGTGCACCAACATACGCGGCGAGCGCGCGAATTCGCGCCGTGACGAAGGCGTTGTATCCCGGGCTGAGCCCTTCAGTGAACGGACAAATGCTCTGCTTGCCTCCACGCCAACGTGCAGAGTTGCCCGTCGTCGTGGTATTCGCGTAGTGCGTTGTGGCGTGGTGCGAGATGAATGCATCCAGGCTGTTGCCCGCTAATTCCTGATCGGCAGGAGGGCTCGGCGCTTTGACGCTTACATCGCCGATTTCTGGTGTTTCGCCCGCACGAGGCGAGATATCAGCGCGCGCCGTCTCAGACAGTCCGAATATCACAATAAGAAAGGGGAGAACGAGTTGAGTTCTCATGGGTGATTTAACTCCTGTTGTCTGTTCGCATCCGCCAATCGCTGGTGTCCGTTTCAGCTGGTGACAACATGATATGCCCATGTGTCGAAAACGGCATCTTATCCGCGGCGCGGAATTGGACACGAACGCTTCGTAATATTAACTTCGGGTGGCCAAATCATTAAACCTATGCCGATACAGTTACTGCAGCGTCCCAATTCGACCTTCGCAAATAGCGATCCGCCTGTGGTGCGCACAATATGCACCAATGACCGCGATTACACGGTAGCCAAAGGAGGGGGCCCCGGAAAACAAATAAAGCGCTTCACCCGTGGTGCGCGCGACGATGTTTGATACGCGCCATTGCGTCGCGGCTAGCGAACAAGAAAGAGGGGGCCCGTGAGGCCCCCGAGAGTGACGGAACTGATTACTTACCGTTACGAGTGTTGTTGTCGTCAGTGTCGGTCTTGGAGCGGGGATGGGGACGAGTGAGGGATCGACGCGCCTGCGCGGATGTGCCTCGTGACTTCGCCAGCTGCTCGTGATCAGGGCGTGAGATCGTTCACCACGGATGTCCTGATCTCGGCCAGCTGCATTTTGTCTTTATGGCTCGTGCGGTAAAGAGCTTTGAGGTAAGCTTGGTCCCATAAACTTAGACCCGCGGCGCGGCCCTTTTCTGAGGTCGAAAACACGTTCAATATCGTGGGGGCGGCGCCTATCTTAGGGTCGGATCGAAGTTCTGCAAATCCAACCATCGCGATATACGCGGCAAGCTGCCCGAAGGTGACGCCGCTTTCCCTTACGCGTTGCGTGTCGACGATTACGACGACCGAGGTAAGGTCTCGCATCGAGCTAAATGCAATAGCGGAAGCCGCGCTCCCTGATCCAGAACCGTCCGAGTTCACCCTAATTCCGAAATCATCATACAGTTCCGCGTTGTACCAAACGCGAACCGGGCTGGTCGAGCTGCGAAACCTGCGCACCAACGTGTAGTATCCATCTGTATACATTTCTGGGTGTTTCTTCTCGAGCCCCTTCAGCAGTTCACTCGGCTTCTCGGTCACGATGACGAAGAAGTTGGGTTTGCAGCGCTCGCGACCCAAAGGCGCGCCCGCGGCAAGTGCGATTCGCGACAAGCGAGCGAGGACGAATTCGCCTTCGTCGCGGGGCAATCCAGCGACCTGAGGGCAGATTGTCGTCGGTTCTTCCCAACGCGCGAGGGAATCTCCGAAGCGTTGCATGGCAATGGCCGACACGAAGGTTCTCACTTGGCGTTCGAGTGACGCCCGCTGGGCTTCGACGGTAACCGTGTTGAGTTCCGTCTCAGATCGTTGCTCAGGGGGTTTGGCTGGCGGCTCTGCTGCAGCGGATGTAGCGAGCAATAATGCAACCAGCGCCGCACGTCCTGGCGCGGGATAACTGCGGCGATATCTCGCAGACTTGTCGAACTGTGTCTCTGGCACTCGCATACAATCCCCCCGCCCTCCCATGGCGATCAGCGATGCTCAGCGTACCAAACGTACGCTTCGCCACATTAACTGGGGGTGGTCAAATCATTAAACGCGCCGCTGCGATCGCGCCAAACCCCTGCATAAATAGGCTTTTCGCGCATTTGACCCGCCAAATCAACCAGAGTAGAACTTAGCTCTTGAAACCGCTTGAAGACGGACTAGCGAAGGGTGCTGGTGTCGCGGAGGTGTCATGGATGTCACGACGGTAGGGACACACCTTAGCTGTTGGATCGCAGCCGCATTACTTGTGCTCGCGAACATTTCTGGCGCCGCCAGAGCGGACTCGCTGGATCAGATCACCGTCCAGGCGCAGCGCGAGACATTGCGAAAACAAGTAGATCAATTCTTTCATTCAGCGATGCTGAAGCCCCTGTTTGACGAGTCACCGTTGCGCTGGGAAGACGCGGTTTGTCCTACAGTCGAGGGTATGATCCGACCGGCGGGAGAGTTCGTGTTGAGGCGTCTTTCCGAATTGGCGCGGGAATCGGGTGTTCCTTTAGCCAAGGACAATTGTAAACACCCGAATCTCTTCATCGTTGTCGCCAAAAATCCTGAGACTTTTTTAAAGCTATGGTGGCGTCGTCAGCCGAGAATGTACGACACGGCGCATGGCATTGCGCCGGTAAGGAGATTTATTGAAAAGTCGCGTCCCATCAGGGTCTGGTACAACATTGGATCGGGAGCTCTCTCAAACGAGATCTCGGGTTTACTCGCGGCGAGTGTAGATGCGGGGCTGGGAACAATAGACTACCCAATCGTTCGAGGGCCATCAACCGGCGCAAGCACTTTATTAATATTTCCCAAGGTGCGCCGCATTAGCACCGCACTCGTTGTAATCGATCCCGCGCAAGTCGCTGAACTTAGTATTGGACAATTTGCGGACTACATCGCAATGGTAAGCTTCGTCGAGATTAACCAAGATGCGGACCTCGGCGCGAATTCCACGATCCTCAATCTGCTCGCAGGTCCCAACGCCGAAGTGCCGCTCGAAATGACCCGTTGGGACAAAGCGTTGCTGCGAGCCTTATATACGTCGGAGCATGGGAATCGAATGCAAATGTCGCAGATGGAGACGAGGGCAATAAATATTCTGCAATCGAAGCCGTCCCCCTAGGGGCTTTGATGGTAGGCGAGGAAGTCTCCGCTGCAGCGAAGCAGAGAGCGGAGCGTGGCGGACCGAACAGTTCGAGCCAGATGGAGGACGTATGGAATGGAAGCATCGAACTTTTAGGTTGATGGGAATCGTAACGTCGGCTGTGGTTATGTCGGCGTATGTGTGGTGTACCGAGTGCCGGCGGGGGTCTATGCCGTCAGCTTCGACGTGGGCCCACCGCTGAATGCGCCAACCTTCCTCGTGCCAGCCGGACACGCCGTCTATGTCGGCGACTTGGCGCCGGTGGGAACTAACAGAGGGATGGCACTCAGAAGCGACTTGCCGGACGCTCAAAATGCGGTTGCTGCGTTACTGCCGATTGATTTGGCGCTTGTGCAAGCCAAATCCGCCGAACCACCCATGCACTGGACAGCAAGTCGGTGGAGCGGCCCCGAGGATCCATGCCGTCAGCGTTGACGTGAGTGATGCGGCTGTCCGAGATCGAGACGGCCGCCTTGCGGCACATTACTTCGGCATCGCCACATTGATCGCCAGCACTAAGCACAACAACTACACCGTGAGAGATTCACGAGCTCAGACAATCCACTGATGCGCGACGACTGCCTTGGCCCGGAGCGCCCTTGACAGATCTTTGCCTGCATCGAGTAGGCCGAAACATGCAATGCACGTTAACTCTATTAGGACGTTCAGGTCGCAATGGATCGAGTCGAGCGGGGCTCACGCCTTAAGGAGGATTAAGTGAAAACTCTTTTAGCCTTGCTGCTGGTTCTCTCGGCCACCACGGGATGTGCGACCCAGGGCTTGGTTTCAGGCGCCGCAGGAAACACGGGGCCCTCGTTGGTGGATACCGCGCCAGACCCGTTTCCGCCAACTCCACCCCAGATTCCAAACACGATGCCACGCTTAGTAATTCCGGCAACGGGTGGGCCTCCTGTGATTGGAATTCCTGTCGGTGGCGATCTGTACGTACCGGTGACGGGTGGTCCGCCGATACCTGGAATGCCAGTCAGTCCGTAAAGTGGTGGATCGCGTTTGCTTTTCGGGACGCCGCAAAAAAGCGGGTCGTTCGAAGAAGCCTTGGTGACGCCGCGCCAAGAGAAGATAGCCGCCAGGGTGGGTGCGATGAATGTCGCGTTAGCCTAGCGCAAGATGCCACAAGAGTGGTCCGCGCGGCGGCGAACGTCCGGACACGAAGATTGTTCAGTACCGCTTCCTCCAAAATACGATCGCGAGAATCAGCACGACGGCGGGGAGTGCAAAGCCAAATTCGTCAATCGCAAAAGCGGTCCTGGTGCCGCGCATGCTGGTTGCCGGCGTAAAGAACACCTGAATGAATTGATTATGGCTCGCGTGAAAGACTGCGGCCGTCCAAAGGCTTCCGGATCTCAATCGCAACCACGCCATGATGACACTCATGCCGAGTATGAGTACTGCAAAACAAGTCACTCCGAACCAAGAAGGCGCGCTACTGTTGTAATCGGCAAAGAACAGGAGAGGTAGGTGCCACACGGTCCAAATTGCACCGGTGAGCAGCGCGCCCGCCTTGAACCCAAATCGGGACGTCAATTGGGGTGCGAGAAAGCCGCGCCAGCCGATCTCCTCGCCGAGGGCGAAGGCCATGCTGAGCGCCATGCCCGCGCTGCCAATTAAGAGAAAATAGCCACACAAAACCAACCAATCGGGGGCGCCGGTCCAGCCAAGGCTGGCGCGGGTACTCTCGACAAATTTCGGATCCGGAAAACCGCCGTAGCCAAAGAGCCAGACAATGGCATAGGCAACCGCCGTGTACCCCAGAGGGATGGCAAACGCCAACCGTTGCCAGCGCCACGCTCCCCAGCCCCAGCCAAGCGACTGCAGCGACAAGCCACTCATTCGACACGTTAGCAGGGCGGCGATCGCCGGAGACCACATCAACCCCAGTTCATAGATGCCGTTGCCGCCGCCCACGTGCCCCGTGGCAATGATGAACGCATAGAAGATCGAACTCAACGCGGCAGTGAGTATCAGAAACAGAACGATGCTGCGCGAGACCGCGGGTCTGCTCGCCGAGCCTTCCGAAGCGATCTTGCCCCTGCTGTCCGAAAATGTTTTTCGGTCTACCATGGTTTTCTCTTTCGGATTGGTGCCGCAATGGTATTGAGAGTGCCGCGGTTGAGTGATAAGGCCGGCTTATCTCGACACTAACGACGCCGGAGTGTTCGGTGGGTTGAAGTCTGCGATACGTTCAATGGGGTAATGTCACGCTGCCCGATAGCACTCGCACGACAACGCTTCCAAACCCTTCCGATCGAGGATGGTGAGAGTGCCTCTGCGGTATTGAATAATCTTTCTCTGTTGAAACGAGATCGCCGTCACGGTCACCGTCGAGCGTCGCACACCCAACATGCTGGCGAGAGACTCCTGAGTCGCAGAGAATCGATCCGAATGAGATCGATCCTGCATCATCAGGAGCCTACGTGCCAAACGCGCTTCAATCTGATGGGCGTTGGCGCAGATAGCGTTTTGTGCCACCTGTGCAAGTCGCAATAGAGCATATTTGTTGAGCGCGTCCCGCAATGCCTGTTGACTGTCCGTCATTCGCTTAAAGGTCTCTGCCTTCATGCGCCACGCGGTGCCGGACTTCTGTACGAGGACGCGAAACGGTTTGCTGTCGGCGCCTAGCAGTAGTGGTATGCCGATCATTCCCTCGTCGCTCACCAGCGCTACCTCCAGGGTCGCATTCACGGCCGCTTTGGCAACCAGGGATACCACGCTTTGGGTCGGAAAATAGACCTCGCGAATGTGTTCGCCCGGTTCATACAAAACATCGCCCGTCGTGAGATCAACAAGCTCGCACTCGTTGCGGATGATGTTGAATGCCTTGCTGGGTAACTGCTCAAGCAGACGGTTCTGGACTTGCATTGGACTTGTTGTGCTCCCCACCTTGGTTTGCCGAACCATACGCAGCGCTCGGGAGAGCGATCTGTACGGTAACCAACATAAGGACAGGAATCTATGTCGCGCCAAGAGGAAGAGAGGTGTAATTACTCTGGCCCTTGGCCTCGCCCTTCGGGCCGCCGTCGCTGAGATCTCCGGCGTTCAACGCGGACAGTAGTCCGCGTTAGTCGGCACTTCGTGCCTCACCCCTCGCGTTGCTCAGGGCCGACCTAAGGGTCATTCTCCGATGCTTCGCGACGGAGTCCGGGAAGGAATGCGGAATCTGGAGTAGATCAGGCGCATTGCGACATGGAAGTCGCAAAGGATCGAGGGGCGGCGGCGACCGAGATCCGGAAGGCGAGTTAGAGTCACAGCCTCTAACTCGCCGGTGTCGGCCGAACACACGGACGTGTGAACGGGCCGACCAGACGAAGAAGAAACCTCAAGCTAGCGCGAGACCTACATCGACATTGCCGCGCGTTGCATTTGAATACGGGCAGACTTGATGCGCCGCCTGTATGAGCCGCTCGGCATCGGCGCGTTCCAAACCCGGCAGACTCACTTTGAGATCGGCGGTGATTCCGAATCCTCCCTCGGAGCGGGGACCAATGCCGACGGTCGCCGTGACGGTGGCATCCGCCGGAACCCGCAATTTCTGCGCGGGCGCGACGGCTTTCATGGCACCGATGAAGCATGCGGCATAGCCCGCTGCAAACAACTGTTCCGGGTTGTTGCCCGGTCCGCCGGCGCCGCCGAGTTCCTTGGGCAGCGACAGCTTAACGTTCAGGCTGCCATCGGCGGTGTTGGCTTGCCCATCTCGACCACCAGTCGCGGTGGCACTCGTACGATACTTCACGTCTACAGACATCACTGCCTCCTTCCTTCCAACTAACAGATCAACAGCGTTATTTTAGCAATCACGGCGTCTGAGTCGTTCGATTGATTCTATGGCGGCGATTGACGTGGTCTATCTCCATCTGAGGGTTTCACTTCGGTTTGGACCGCGCGACTCCACGACGCCGCCGTGCACTGGATCGACTCGTACCCCCTCAAGGCTGCAAGTAGCGCTTGAAGAAGGCCATCTCACGCTCCCAGAAATCGGCGAGCGCAGCACCGGTAAAGCCGTGCCCTTGGTCGCGATACCGGAGCAGAGTCACATCGGCGCCTGCGCTCCGGAGCCCGTTGTACATCTCGATGGTGTCGAGCAGGAAATCGCCGTCATTGTCGCCGTCGGCGAGCAGCATCGGGGTCTTCACCTGATTCAGGCGGAAGACCGCGGATAGTTGGATGTAGGCAGCCGGGTCGTCACGCAGATCGACGCCAGCCCATTGCGCGAGCATCTGCTCCTGCCCGGTGTTGAGTAGTGCGGGCCTCACCCAGTCGGACAGTGCACCGGCCACCGAAACGGCGCATTTGAACCGGTGGGTCTGGGTGACCAGGTAGTTGACGACTCCGCCACCGTTGCTGAACCCGTAGAGACACATACGCTCCGCATCGACGTCTCCGCGCCGAATCAAGGCATCGACCCCCGACATGATGTCATCCTGCATCAGGTCCCAGCCGCGCGGGCCCTTGGCCACGGCGCTCGAAGCTTCCGACTTCCACGAGTTCATCCACACGTGCGGCGCACGGGCGCTGGGGCGAAAGACCATGTAGCCGCTCGACGCCCAGGCCTGATTGCCAAGCATCGGAGAAGTCCAATCGGCACCTCCTACCAAGGGATAGGCATCGACGATTAGCGGGTAGCGGCGGCCGGCAACCTGCCCTGCGGGCTTGAGCAGCGTGCCTTCCATCGCATCGCCATGCGCGTTCCGCCAGCGGACGGTCTCGACCACACCGAGCTGCCAGTTGTGCACCTGCGGATGCAGATCGACCAGCGTGGTCGGTTGAGCAGCACCCGGCCCCAGAAACTGAATGCTGGAGGAATGTGCGGGATCTTGCTGAATCCAGGCGAGGCTCCCTGCTCTCGACACCGTGAAGCCACGTATGACGACGGGCGGCCCGGCGCTCCCGCTGGGTGCGATCGACTGGACGCCGCCGGATGAGAGGTCGATGCGGCCGAACGCATGGGATGGGCCATCTTGGTACACCGCGAGGATGGATCGGCCATCGGCCGACCATGCGAAGTCCTCGACTTCCCGGTCGAGCGCCGCCGCAACGTCGCGCGGTTTGCTGCCATCGGCCTGCGCCACCCGTACGGCCGGACGACCGACGAACATGTTGCTTTCGAAATACGCGAGCATGCGCCCGCCGGCCTGCAAGGAAGGCCGCGAGCGTACGCCTTCTCCGTGAGCGAGGTTTCGCACCTGCCCGCTGTCAACGTGGACGGCCACCACGTCAATGTCATTGGTCCCAAAGAGAGGGCCGGGCGCGCTGCTCGCCGCGCAAAGGATCTCCTTACCATCCGCAGAGAACTGCGGATTGAAATAATTGCGCTCATCGAGAGTCGCTCTTCGAACCCTGTGAGGGCGCAGCTCCACGATGAAAAGCTGATTCGAGAGCACGGCGCCCGGAGTGTCGTTGCGTTTGGGGGTGATGGTATGACCGTCCCTGGACTCGAGCGTCCCCGCGCTCAAGTAGGGCCGGACAAAGACTCCGCTCAGCGTCCAATCGGGCGGCGTGCTGTTAGTTAAAATCAGCGGCGTAGCGGATGAGCCCGCCTCTGGGAGGGCCGGAGCCGTCTGCGCGGCCTGTGTCGTCACGGCCACGCGCGATGGAAAGACCAGTCGTGAGCCATCGGGCGACCACGCATAGCGAAAGGCATCGTGCACGTATCCGACGACTCGCGTCGCCGGGTCGGGGTCGATGCCACCCGCAAGCTGCGTGAGCTGATCCGAAGTTCCCGACTTGAGATCATAAACCCGCAGCTGAATATCGCCCGAGGCCGACGAATAGAACGCGACCTTGTCTCCCGCCGGGGACCAGGAGGGAAGAAATCCCGCGCCGATCTGCTTCGGGACCGCCCCGGCCTGAGTTTTCACCAGCCATACGCTGTCGCCCGCAAGCGCGTACGCGAGCCATCGTCCGTCCGGAGAGAGTTCGAGCGTGACATCAGGAAAGCTCAATGTCTCGAGGTCGGCGAGCGTGACCAGGTGTCGAGCCTCCCTGGCCGACACGCAGACAGTAGAGATCAGCAGCAAGGCGCACGCGCCGGGTACCAGGCAGCACAGGCGTTGCAGCAAAGTCACGCGTGCTACCAGCGCTTGGTCAATTGCAGAAATAGGTAGCGGCCGAGCGGGCTGGCGTTGGCGCCGTCGTAGTTCACCGCAAAGCCGTTGGCGTTCGCCGCAAAGGGCGGCGCGCGGTTGGCGAGATTGATCACCCCCAAGCTGACTCCAAAATCCCGCAGCAGGCCCTGGCAAGTCCGGCATGAGTAGCTTGAGGTGAGATCGATTGTTGTCCAAGCGCTGATCGGCACGATGTCTCCGGCGGTCACATTGTTTTTGTAGGCACTCACGTAGTTGATGAAGGCCGCGACGTCGAACGGGCCGTCGGTGATGGTCAGGTGCCCGCGCGCCTTGACCCGAGGCGGATTGTAGAGGGTATTGACCATGCTCACGGTCGGAGTCGCGGACGTGAACTGATTGGTGAGCTTGAGAATATAGTTCGCATCGATTCCAGGCTCCAGGGTGATCGGGCCGATCGCGAAGTGGTAGGCAGCCGAGAGATCGAGCCCTCGGGTGTCGACCGATGAGAGATTGAGCTCGCGCGAATCGATGACGGCCGCAAAGTCGGTGAGGTTCGAGGTGCCGAAGTCGAGGAACGCGGGGCTCGAAACCAGTTGCTGGACCAGCGCTGGGGATGGATTGGGGCGCACGATCTGCGGACCTAAGACCGCCGCCATCGGCAGCGCGTAGAACACGTTGTAGCCGGCGCCTTGAAGGTTCGTGATCCGATCGGCGAACTGGATGGCGTAGTAATTGACGTGCGCGCGAAAGGGATGTGGGCCACCGGTATCCCAGTCGACGCCCAGCGTCCAGGTCTTCGCCGTTTGTGCCTTGAGATCCGGATTGCCGCCGAACTCCACCAGCTCATTCACATCTCCGCCGGGCGGCGCGGAGCCCGGCAGCAAAGCGGTGTTGAAGCCCACGATCTCGAAGGGCACCGGATTGAGTTGGCTCAGCAGCGGCGCGACGAAGGATCGGCCGTATGTTCCGCGAAACTTGAGCGCTGACAGCGGCTGCCAAATGAACCCGAGCGTCGGGTTGTTGGTCGAGCCGAAATCGCTGTAGTGTTCCTGCCGGTCCGCGAGGGTCAGCTCGAGCCGCTGCGTGAAGGGGATGTCGTTTGCCAGGCCGATGAGCGGAACACGGAGCTCGAGAAATGCCGCTTCGACCGTCCGCTGCGGCTCGAACAGTGTGTTTGCGATGAAGTCGTTCGCCTCATAGGACTCGTGCCGGTACTGGGCGCCGAATGCATACTGCACCGGGCCGCCCGGTGCCGAGCCCAACGACCCGCGCAGCACCGCATCGACCGTCCAAAGCGAGGTGCGAGTCTTCGCCGAGGCCACTGGGTCCGGCGAACCGAGATCATAA
>Ga0193753_10000134_pt1 | contig 69507 bp, 52 predicted proteins | sample H1c2metaG_FD_144925 | JGI IMG/M metagenome (GOLD analysis project Ga0193753, IMG submission 144925) | Soil microbial communities from a riparian zone of the East river system, Colorado, United States - H1c2 | ecosystem: Environmental > Terrestrial > Soil > Riparian zone | place: USA: East...
CGGTCAACAAGGTAAAAAAGCCGGCGCTGGATCAACTAGGGCGCACGGCCCGGGAGCTGCCCTACTTTTATATCAAGACAGACCTGAAAGGCAAAGTGGCCCGGATCACCACCGCCGATATCCTGTATATCGAAGCCTCGCAGAATTATGTCTGTATCCATTGCACCTCGGGCAAGCACCTGGCTTACCTGACACTTGGGGAGATCGCCGAACGTCTTCCCGGGGCCAGGTTTTACCGGGTGCACCGCTCGTTTATCATCAACGTGGAAAAGATCAAAACGCTGGAACACGGCCAGGTCACCATGGAGGATCACTCGGTATTGGCGCTTGGGCGCGAATATAAGGGTACTTTACTGGAATCAATGAAGGACTTGCTGGTCCAGAGCCGCAGGCACACCGGTGGTTGAGGACCCCGCCCTGGCGGCCCCGGACAGGCGGTATTTGTAAAAGCAGTGATAAAGCACCATTTCCTGTTGTCGCTGCCGGTCGGGATAGACCCGGTTCAGGTGCATATGGACCAGGTCGGCCAGCAAAGCGATCCGCCTGCTTTCGCTCCAGTCCCCGGTATTTTTCATGACCGCCCGCAGGGCACCGGTAAAGCGCCGCCGGCAGCGCTGGAGCCTGAGCTCCCGGTAAAGCGACAGCTCGCCCGCCGCGGCTGAAAAGCCCGGCTGCAGCTGCCGGTAGCGTTTGTCAAGTTCCACGCGCAGGGCTTTGTCCCCTTTGAACTCGGCAAAAAAGCCGGCGCTGACCGTGGCCAGGAACGGCAGCTGGCGGGCCGGGCCGGGAAGCGCCGTATCGATCATCAGGGCCATGCTGGAAATGGCCAGCCGGTCAGGATCATAATCTTGCGCCCTGCTGTTTTTGATAGCCCGCAGGACCAGTTCGCTGCTGGCCATGAAGAAATCCTCCACCAGGCTGATCAGCGCCCCGCCGTACCGTTCCAGTTCCCGCCGGTAAGTGTCCGCCTGGTATTCCCGTATGAACCGGTTTTGCACCAGCGCCGAAAACTGCGCTTTCAGCAGCGCGATCACTTCCCCGGCTCGTCCTTCCCTGATCCTGATCCTCAGCCTGATGTGGGGGCCCGGGTCGTTGAACCGGATAAAAAACCAGCAGGCCGGTCCTTCCCGGAGGATCTTGCTGACAACGGGCAGGATGCGGCCCGCCAGCAGGTCATTGGCGGCGGTGGCCGGGCAATAGATCTTCAGGTAGAGCCATTCCGAACCCAGTACGAAGTCCCTTATGACCCGGGCGTCCCGTGGGGGAACGAAAAGGGGGGCCTGGTAGACCGGGCCGTTCTTGATCAAAAAAGCGATGAACTGGCCGATCAGCGGTTTCCCGTCCGCCGAACAGACCCGGGGTTCAGCTTCGGACGGTAGGAAGGATTCCTGCAGGGTGAAATCCGCCATCGCCGCGATCGTATCGAGGAAACGCCGCGCCTGCCGTGGGTCATCCAGGTCGAAAACAAGCTGCTGGTCGAAACGCGTCAGGGCCACCCGGGACGGAATACCATGCAGCGCCCGCCATTCGCCGGGCGGCAGTTCGGCGAGGTCGGCCGCCTTGAGGTGCCACCTGGCGGGTGACAGGATGGTACCGGTATAAGTCATCCGGGGATAATGGCTCATCCCCGGGAAATAGTTCGCGGGATCGAACGTCAGGCCGGCCCGGAGCGACTGGTATTGCAGGTCGCACAGGAAACGAAACACAGCCAGGCTGTTGTGGCTGAAATTGAAGGCCGAGCTTAAGCGGGGGATCACCCTTTTTCCCAGGCGGCGCGATTCGAGGATGACCTCGCCGCCGGCCAGCGAGACCAGCAGGTCATCCAGCCTGAGCTGTTGGTTGCGGGGCAGGAGTGAGCTGCTGTTTACCGGGATCTCGTAGTCATACACCGCCAGCCTGCGGTTGACGTTGTCGGCATAGCTGTCCGACAACTGGCCTATTTCCGCGAACAAGATCCCGGGGTTGGCCTCCCTTTCGGCCGCGGCCACCGCCCGCGCGATGGCCAGCGCATCCTCCGAAAAGGGGGTAAAACGCCCGATCAGTGAGGCGGCGGTAGCCCCGCCAGCGCTCTCGATCAGCAGCCCTTCCGCGCTCAGGCGGAACATGACGGACAGGCTCGGCGGAAGTTCTGCCGTGGGCTCATCAAGACCGCGCAGGTCGTGTTCCTCCAGGCTGATGACGCCGTTACCTTTTTCCAGGCGGCTCCATTTTTCCAGCAACAGCCGGTGCACGGCCGACCAGGCGACCCCTGGCGTTTCTTCCCGGGTAGCGGGAAAGGACAGGTCCTTCAGCAGGACCGGCGTACCGGCGGGAGCCGCGAAGTTTCCGTAACCGACCCCCGCGTCCGGGTCCAGGGCCAGCAGCAGGGGTATTTTACGGCCTTCGAAACGGCCGGAGAAGTCGCTTTTGAACTTTTCCAACAGGTCATAACGGGGAGGGAGCGCCAGCCGTGCGAGCGCCCCAATTGCCGAGAGCAACCGCGGCTGCAGGCTTTCCGGCAGGGAGCCCTGTAACGGTGCCCGCTCGGTATTAACATAAAAGAATTGCCCGGGTTTTTCCAGGCCCTGGTCAGCCAGCAGCGCTTTCAGCCGGGACTCCAGGTACTGCAGGCTACCCAGGCTGGGCGGCAGGCCGGTCATAAACCCCAGGGCGAGTTCCGCCAGGGCAGGCGGGGCATCGGCATGTTCGGCCACCAGGAGCTGCAAGTAGTCCCGGCCGGTAATATTCATCCGCCGGACGGAGACCAGCACCTGCGCCCGGACCAGGAATTCCAGGTAGTCCGTGGCCTCGCTTTCCGTGCAGCCCGTCCGGCTCAACAGGAACCCGAGGATGTCGCCCACGCTCCGGGCGCCCCGTTTTAAATATTGCCCGAGCGCCCGGGTGAGCGGGTTGGCCGGTAAGGATTCCAGGGAAAAGGCCAGCCTGGTTTGTCCCGGCTCCGTGGTGGTTTTGATATAGCGGAGCTCCCGGCCACAGCGGTAACTGGTGGGGTTGAGTTCGTAATCCCCTGCAGCCTGGTCGCCGGTAAGGAGCCTTTCGGCCAGATGGGCCAGCTGCTGGTCCGCCAGCAGGTGGACCCGGGCTTCCGGGCGCGCTGCCAGCAGGATGTTTTTGCCGCTGCCCCAGCGGGTTACACTAAAGGAGGAAAACAGGCCGAAGGGCGTGGGGCGGAAGCTCATGCGGTTATAGTACTTCCAGAGGCTCAGCAGCTCTTTCGCATCCAACCGGCCTGGATCAAAGCCTTTGGCTTCGGCCAGCCGGTAAAAACCGGGGCTGGCCAGGTAAAGGGCCAGCCGGAACTGCGGATCCTGCAGCACCCCGCTGAGTTGCCCGGCCGGGTAATCGGCATAGCTGAATAAAGGCGTTCTTAAAAATAAGCCCGGTAAGATATGGTAGGCAGCGCTCATAAACAGACGGCCGCAATGCTAAAAAAAAGTGATATGTTAATCAATGGTTAATTTTGTTTTAATTGTCAATTTACTTCCCACCCCTTTGCTACCTGTTTGCCACTGCCCGGCTGCCGCCGCGGCGCTTTACTTTGATCAAAAAACATCATGCCTGATCCACACTGTATCTTTCCCCGGCTCCAGCAGGTGCCAACCGCCCTGCTCGTACTGCTGTTCAGTTATGCCGCCGTTTCCAAGCTCGCCGACTTCGGCGGCTTCCGGGCCCAGCTGCTGGCCCAGCCCGTTCCCCGGCCGCTGGCCGGAACGCTGGCTTTTTTGATCCCCGCGCTGGAACTGTCCGCGGTGCTGCTGTTGCTGTCCGGCCGGGGGCGGGGCGCCGGCCTGCGGATCGCATTCGGACTTTTGCTGCTGTTCAGCGGCTATGCCGCCCTTGCCGTGCTGGGTTTCTGGCAACAGGTACCCTGTTCCTGCGGCGGTATACTCGGGCGCCTGTCCTGGGGACCGCACCTGGCGCTGAACTTGTTTTTTCTCCTGGTCACCATCGTTTGCCTGTATAGCCACGCTAGGGAAAGGAGGTCCGGTGACCGTTAGCGCCTGAACAACACGCGTCCACGGCGGCTTGCCGCCCGGGAGGCAGGGGAGGTGCCGAAAACCCCTCGACCGAGTAGGCAAAAAACTCATTTCATACACTAAAGTTTTTCTGAGTGTTTTTTGATCTAATAAAGCATTCCGCATCATGAACCGTTTTAAATTAAACCTGGCGATAATCGCCCTGATCTTAGGCTGTACCCTGGCATTTGCCTTTAAAGCGCCCGCCACAACGGCCAGCCATTTTGTTAACCATAACTGGGCCCTGACCGGCAGCGACGCTACCGACCCGGCCAGTTATACCGAAGTGATGAGCCCGCCGACCTGTCCAAGCGGGACAACCAACATCTGCTACATCAAGGCGCCCGAAGATACTTCCAACCCCGACCAGCCCGCGATCAGCGTGGCGCTGGCCGGTAGGATTTCCAGCCATAACACCGGCAGCGGCGACGTGTTTTTAAGGAACTGAGCCCACCAGGCAACGGGGAAGGAGGATTCCTCCCCCGTTGCCTTTTTTTACCGGCTGTTCTGCGGCACCCCGCTGAGCTGTACGACACTGACCGGTAGCAGGAACGCGTAGCGCTTGTCACCCGGCGCCAGCGTATAGGTCTGCCCGCCCAGTTTTCGCACCAGCGTTTTGGCAAAGCGGCTATCCTGGTTCAGCCGCCGGAGATCCAGCCAGCGCAGCCCGCTGCGGAACGCCAGCTCCTTTCGCCGTTCGGCCAAGACCAGTTCCAGGGCCGCCTCTGTGCCCATAGTTCCGGGATAAGGCGCAAAAGTCCCCGCCAGGTACCGGTTTTGCAGCAGCCTGTTCAGGTCAGCGACCGCCTGGCCGGCCTGTCCCAGCCGGGCCGCGCATTCCGCCCGCATCAGCAATACCTCGTTAGTGGCCACCCCGTCAAACAATTGCCCGAAGCCTTCGGCCGTATGGTCCCCCTTAAAGGAATAGTGCCCGTTCCCGTCCGGCGTATAATACAGCGCCCGGCGCAGGTCGTTCCCCGAATAACTGGCGTAGAGCGCGGTATCCACCCGGGCGTAAAAGGGCCCGGCGACCTGGGAGGTTCCCGTACTGGTCGCGTAAAAGATCACCTCGTCATTGAACCGTTCGAAAGGCTCCGCCGAGGCCGTGTCCAGCGTATTGTAGTCGGTCAGCTGGTCAAATTGCCGGAGACAGGAATCGGCATACAAACCAGCGTTCTGATAATCCTGCATGGAAAGATAAACCCGTGCCAGCGCCCCGAAAGCCGCCGGTTTGGACGGCCGGGTCCTGACCAGCGGGACGGCCGGCAACAGGGCCGCGGCCTGCTTCAGGTCGCTGATGATCTGCCGGTAGGTTTCTTCCAGCGTTGCCCGCGTGATCTTTTCATTGATGTCCGAATGGACCTTGAGCGGGATGCCCGGTCCGGCGCCGCCGCCCGGTATATAGGGCGGGGTGAAGCAGTTGGCCAGCTGGGCGAACAAATAGCCCCGGAAAAAATAGGCCGAACCTTTCACCTGGCTTTTACTGCCCGCGTCAGCCGAAGGCACCTGGTCGATGCCTTCCAGCACGATATTGGCCGCCAGCACGTTCAGGTAAGCATAGCCCCAGTCCTGGTCGTTGGCCGATTGCGGGTCCCAGACGTAGTTGTTCCGTCCGTCCAGGGAGAAGGATGCCCAGTCATCCGCCGAAACGAAGTAATTGTCACTGGCGACATCGGCCGCGTAAGGATACAGGATATTAAAATTCTGGTCGTCTAGGATCGCCTGGTAATCCTGCAGCGTGGACGGTACCGCCAGTGATCGGTCCGGTTTGGCATCCAGGTACTTCCGGCAGGAACCCAGCCACAGGCACGCCAGCGCGGCAAAAAGTAGTGTTCTTGTTTTCATTTTCGTAGGTTTTTAAATTAAAGGTCCAGTTGAAAGCCTAAGGAGATCGTCCGTGGCGCGGGCAGCGCGTTGCCATAATCCGGGTCGAGGCCCAGTTTGTTGGCCCGCCAGAGGATGCCCAGGTTGCTGGCATAGGCATAAAGCTGCAGGCCGCGGAAGGACGAGCCCGGCCCCAGCCGGAACCGGTAGGCCAGGCGCAGGTCCTGCAGCCGGATATTGTCCCCCTTTTCGACCGTGATATTCGAATTGGTATAAACCGCGTCCCGGTTCCGGTTAGCCGGGTAAAGCATCGAGGGCACCTCGGTCTGCAGCTCGTCCCCCGGTTTTTGCCAGCGCCGGCTGAAATCGCTGTAGCCCGTCCAGGTATTGAACAGGGCGTAATAGCCCGTGGCTGCCCGCCGGAAAAAATAGTCAAAACGATAGCTGAGGTTAAAGGAAAAGGTAAAGCCCCGGAACGTCAGGTCGTTCCGCAGCGAACCGTAGACCTGCGGCACGGCCGAACCGCTGTACACCAGGTCGCTTTGCTGCACTGAATTCACGATCGCGCTGTAATCCTGGCTCACCTGGCCGTTGAGGTAGACCCGCGGGTTGCCGTTGGCGGGGTCCAGCCCGGCCCATTTATAACTGATCACGCTGTAGGCCGGCTGGCCCGGCACCGGGGAGATATTCCCGCCGTTGGTGATATAGCTGGCATAATTCGCGGGCTGGTACAGGTACCGGGCGACCTTGTTCCGGTTGATGGAAAACAGCAGCGCACTGTTCCATTGGACCGCCCCGGTCGTATTGCGGCTATTTAACACCACATCCACTCCGTAATCATGCAGGATGGCGCTGTTGTACTGCAATACCGAACTGGTCCCGTAGGTCGGGTCGGCCGGTACCAGCCCGATCAGGTCCCGGGCATTCTTGTAATAATAGTCGATGCTGCCCGAAAGCCGGTCGGCGAAAGCTGAAAAATCCAGCCCCAGGTTGAGCGTCCCGATTTTTTCCCAGCGCAGCTGCGGGTTGGGGTAATTGCTGATCACCGCCAGCGGCAGGCCGTTCAGGCTGTCATCGCTGTCGGGGGTGAAATACTGGATCGTGGTCAGCGCCGAAATGCTGTTATTGACATTCCCGCTGAACCCGTAGGTCAGGCGCAGTTTCAGGTAAGGCAGGAAGCCCAGATGGTAAAAGGGCTCGGAGGACAGCAGCCAGGCCGAGCCTGCCGACCAGAGCGGCACCCATTTGCGGTTGGTTTCCACCCCAAACAGGTTATTGGCATCCTTGCGCGCGCTCAGGCTGAGCGTATAGCGGCCCAGGTAGGAATAGGCGGCGTTGCCGTACAGGGAAACGTTGCGGTTGACCAGCCCGCCCTGCTGGTTGACATAGGGGATAGGCGAGGGGAAGGCCAGGTTCCCGTAAACCGGGTAATAGTTGACCTGGTCCACCGGCTGCGAGGTCAGCGTCTGGTCGTCATAGCCGTAGTTCCGGTAGCTGCCCAGGTCCGTCACCGCCTGCCGGACCTCGCCGCCAAAGATCGCGTCAAGCCGGTGGCGCCCGCCCCAGGCGCGCTCCAGCTCCAGCTGGCCGCGGACCGCCTGGCTGACCAAGTGGGTTTCGGCCTGGTCAAGGATCCCGCCGTTGGGCACGGCGTAGGTCACCGCGTCCCCGGCGACCTGGGTAAAATCATTGACCAGGTTCCGCGTAAAATAAGTTTCGGGGCTGTAATAGTTCCGCCCGCTGTTCTGGCTGTTTTCGAACTGGTATTTGACCTCCGCGCTCAAAAAAGGGAGCAGGCGGTACCTGGCCCCCAGGTTCAGCAGCAGGTCGTTCAGCCGGGTGCGGTTATCCGCCAGCGCGGTTTCGGCCAGCGGGCGGTAGCGCCAGTCCAGCAGCCGGCCCTGGCCGGCCGTGTCGATATAGCTGAACCGGTGGTCCCTGGGGATCGCCAGCGGGTTCCCCGCGGCGTCCGCCAGCTGCGCGTAGGGGTACAAAGCGGTTTTGCCCCCGCCCGTGGCCAGGGTACCGTAACCGCCGGAACTGTTGCTGACCGTCCTGCTGCGGGTATACTGGATGGCGGTCTGGATATCCAGGCCGGGTAGCGGCCGGAAGGTATTGGCATCCCGTACCGTCACCCGGTCATAACGGTTGCCGGCCAGGCCCTGCAGGTTCTGGTCATAGCCGACCGAGACCTGGTAGGTGGAATTGACGCTGCCGCCCGAGACCCCGATGCTGTGCTGCTGGTTGACGGCCTTGCGGTAAACATATTTTTCAAAATCGTTCCGCACATCCAGCCCCCGCAGGGCATCGATGCGGCTGCCAGCTTCCTCGGCGCTGATCGCGCCGCTCCGGGCGGCGGCCAGCAGTTCCACCACGGGTGAGACCACCAGCCGGGAGGTCTTGTTGTTCAATACGCTGTTGTAAAAGCCCTTGCCTAACAAAAACTGCTCGGCATCGATAAAGTCGGAAGTGGCGATGGGGCGGGTATTAAATATGTCCGGTTTGGCGGAGACGGTTACAGCGCTGGTCACCGAAATCCGCATGGCCTGGTTGAGCCGTCCTTTTTTGGTGGTGATGACGATCACGCCGTTGCCGGCGCTGACACCCCAGATGGAGGCTGCGGCGGCGTCTTTTAATACCGTCACACTCTCCACGTCTTGGGGGTTGATGTTGTTGACATCGCCCTGGTAGGGGAAATTATCGAGCACGATCAGCGGGTTTTTGATGCCTACGGAGAGGGTGCTGAGGCCCCTCACGCTGATATTGGATACGGCGTTGCCGCGCTTGTCAAAAAGCAGGCCGCTGGCGATGCCGTCCAGGCGGGCCAGTATATTGCTGCCCACTTCGCGGTTCAGCAATTGGGCGCCGACCTGGTCGAAGGAGCCCGTGGCGCGCTCGCGCGGGAGCTGCTGGTAGCCGGTGGAAACGGTCACTTCCTCGAGTTCACGTTGGTCGGAGGTAAGGACGAGTTCCAGGGCGGTGTTAAAAGGGGGCCTGACTGGGAGCGCCAGGTGTTGGTAACCGACAAAGCTGACCAGCAGGGTATCGGCACCTGGTGCTTCCAGGCGAAAGCGCCCGGCGCTGTCGGTCACCGCCGACAGGCCCGAATGTTTGAGCTTTACGGTGGCGCCCGCCAGCGGGCGGCCGCTGGGCGCTTCTTTGACGGTGCCGTGCAGCTGCGCCAGCAGGAGCGCCGGCGCGTAAAGACAAAGGATCAACAGGATGAGTTTTTTCATGATAAACTAAGGTTTAGGGTTGTTGGATGATTTGATCGGACAGGACGAACAGCTCGAGCTTCCGCCGGGCCGGGACCAGCGAGATCCCGAAGGGCTTTAAAGCGGCTGCCCAGCTGGCGGGGTCCGCGGGTAGGGCGGGGAGTTCGAGGTCGAAAAAGCCGCTGGCGGGCCCTTCACAGACTACGGGTAGCTTGACGAATTTTTGCTCCAGTAGCCTGCCCAGATACGCCAGGTCGATGTGCTTTAAAACCAACGATCTTTCCAGGCCCGCTTCGCGTTTGGGAAAATGGCTCGGCGGTAAAGGGCGGGGGGCGCTGAGCACGAGGCAATCGGTTTCCAGGTGCGCCAGGCGCCCATTGATCCCCAAGCAGGCCTCGAGGCTTTGCTTTAAGAAGCTAAGCGCCTGCTGCCGCCCGGCGCCTAAGGGGAGGATGGCTTCGAAGCAATAGGTGTGTCGTTCTTCCCATTGGTCCCGGTACCCGTGCAGGTTCAGCACCGCCGTACTGTCGCGGAGGTGCAGGACGCGCCGCGGGGCGCTGAAGGGCAGGCCGCTGTCATAGACATAGGCGTAGAGCGACAGAATGTCCAGGTTGGTGAAAAAGAAGCGCTCGGTGCCGGCGGCGGTGTCGGTCACGGTGCCCGAACGGGGCAGCAGGCCGCTGAGGTGGCCGGTGAAGGTGCAGCCGTAAAGCGGGGTGGTGTTATTCAGGCCGGGGCGCGGGCTGGTGGTAAAGAACGGTGTGCGGGTATCGGCTTCGGCCGGGTCCTTTTTCTCTCGCAGGCGGACGGGTTGGTCGTGGAGCAGGGAATCGATGGTGCGTTCGTTCAGGTAGCTGCCTTCGGTGGCGCCTTGATAGAGGCCATGGTCGATCCAGACGACATGGGGCTCGAAGCGGTGGGGGAAGAGCTGTTTGAGCCGGGTGTCACGGACGGCGAGGGGGATGCCGAGGGCTTTTAGTTCGGGGCGCCTTTCGTAAAATTGGAGCACGGCGGCGGGCTGGTCGTAGCTGTCGATCTCGATGATCCGGATCTGGTCGCCGTACTTACGTTGCAGGGCGGCTACGCCGGGCATTTGCTCGATGCAGGTTGCGCAGGCGGTCGACCAGAAGTCAAGGATGAGCAGGCGGTCGCGGTAGTCGGACAGGCGCAGGGTCCCTGCGGGGCTGTTGAGGACGTTGGACAGCCGGGTATCCGGGAGGCGCGCGCCGGTTGGTAAGGGGGCGGGCCGGCGTTGCTGCCCGTAGGAGAGGACGTTGGCCAGGATGACGATGAGGGCTATCAGCAGGATGACCAGGACGTATTTGTATTCCTTCCAGAACCCCCGGAAATTATTTTCAGCGGGAGGGTATGAAAAGGTAGTAGTCGGGGATTTATCCTTCCCGGAGAGCCATAGCCTTCCCGGGAAGCGTATTTTTTGCTTCATTTTTTGGAATGTGGTGGGTTAATGGATTAGTTAGTACCGGAAAAAGGGCGTGTTACTGCCCGTGGCAGGTACGGCTCATTCGGGGGGCGAAATGAGCAGGTGCCAGGTATGGATCAGGTAATTAATCATGATCCGTTCCTTCCTGCGGGTTGAGGGGAACCCTGTTTGCCTGGTGCAATTGAGAGGCCGCGGCCACCAGGTCAATTAACTGATCAAGGAACAGGGCTATTTCTTCTTCGGGGTAGTGTTTTTTGTCGTTGTCCTGGCTGACGTAGGCTTTGAAGAGGTAGAGAAAAGCTTCGCGGGTGGATTCGCTGGTGTGCGCGCCAAAGAAGGCCCGGAACGCTTGTTCGGGCGTTAAGGGGGTAGGCTTTACAAGGTGGTTAGGCGCAGCTTCCATATTTTAAAATTGGTTTAAGCTGGATGCGCCGATTTGCAAGACAAAAGGCGTGGAACCCAACTTACCGCCTTAGAGGCCCTGAGAAGCCTGGAAACGAATAAGCCAGGCCCACGCCTTTTGGCGTGAGCACTGTCACTTACTCTCCCGTTTCCATTGAAATTTCTCAGGTTTCTAAGACGAGATTACAAGTGCGTATGCTTCAAGTATTGATATGAAGTATCGCAAATTTATAAAGCTAACCGGGGTTAGCAATACAAACTTAATCATTGTGGGTGAATTATCCAACACTTATCAAATTTTAATACTGGAAATTTCGGGTAATTAATATTCACCAATGAGGGACGAAAAGAGTAAATCATATTTAAAGGCATTCGGAGAGCATCTAAACAAACTCCGAATCGATAGGAATCTGTCTTACAGGAAAATGGCTTTAAAATGTAAAATAGATCACAGCGATATTAAAAAATATGAGGAAGGAGAGACTAATATAACTTTATTGACACTTCTTGAACTGGCAAAAGGATTAGGTGTCGAAGCAAAAGAGTTGCTGGACTTTTAACTACGTAGCCAGATGATAACCCTGTATGAGTTTAATGGATTAAGTGAAAACGACAAAGGAGAAGAGGTTTTCAATAGCTCATTTTTGGGGAATAGGGAAGAGGGTGGGATAAAAGTTCAACTCTATAGCCTGGAAGATTTTTATGTTGAGGTATATTATGACCCGGTTAATAACCGGATTCTGAGGTTCAGGGCATTTAAGCGGCTGCATATTCTGGCGCCTTTTATAAAGATTTAGGCTTCCCGTTTCAATTAAATAGGGTTTGGAAATAGGCTTGAATTTTTTTGAAAAGAAAAGGATCCTTAATCATTTTCCACTTTAGCGGGGTTCTTTTTTGGGAAGTTTAATAATAATGATGTTATTATTGGAACAAAAAATATGAGAACCGTGATAACTGATATAGCGACATCGGCAATACGGCCGCTTAAAAACTTAGCCGTAGTTGTATCCGGGTTAAAATGCTCATAAAGAGATAAAATTAATTTGATTCCCAATATCCCGATCACTGTAAATGCGGATGTTTCCAAAAAACTATAAATTTCCATTAGTTTCACAAACCATTGCGCAATAAAACGCATAGCTAATATCCCAATAAATACACCGATACAAACCAAAATGATGTTGGGCGAAAATGCGACTGCCGCGAATACGTTATCAATGGAAAAGGCCATATCCATCAACTCCACCATACAAACCGTTGCCCAAAAACTTCCTATTGCACCGACAGTAGTTCTGTATAACCAATTAGTGGTCTTGTCGATCGACTCATCATCAGATGATGTCGTTTTGCTTTTATACCAGTCATAAACTAAATATAATAGATATAAGCCCCCTAATGGTTTTAACCACCATATTTTTATAAGAGCGGCAGCAAATATCATTGCCAGCCCCCTAAAAAGATATGCTCCCCAAATCCCATATTTTAATGCTTTTCCACGCTGTTCCTTGGGTAAATCCATAACCATTGTTGCTAATACTGCCGCATTGTCTACCGATAGCAAGCTTTCAATAATAATAAGATTGCCAATGATGGCAATGGAAGTTCCGGGATGGCTTACAACATCATTCCAAATCCCTTGCAGGTCTTGTATTATATTCATTATAGTTTAGTTAGGTTAAAAGGTGGAAAATTATTCAGATAGGCTTAATAAAGACTAAACCATGCGTGTTTATAGCAAGATTTAGCCTTTAATTTGATGGTTGGACTACTGGGTGACCACCTCCACGCGACGGTTTTTTTGCCGGCCGGTTTCCGTGTCATTTGAGGCTATGGGATTTTCAATTCCCCGTCCGACCGTAGTGATCTTGCTTTCATCCGCACCCTTGGAAACCAGGTATTTTTTAAACGCGTCTGCCCTGTTTTGTGAAATCCTCTGATTAACCGCAAGCCCGCCTTCACTGCTGGCATATCCATTTACTATTATTCTATCGGTACTGGCGGTTTTTGACAATTTGACAAGTCCATTTACGACTGATCGTGTGATCTTGGAAAAAGATGCAGAGCCTCTATTAAAGGATGCGGCCACTTGATTGAAAATTGGTTTGCCATTTTGAGCGCGGTTCGCTGTAGTTGGCGGTGTAACGCTGCTACGCGGGACAGAGTCTTTGGATGGTGTGCTTTTAGGCGGCAAACTGCCTGCGTTTACTTTACTATCAGCACTATCAGTTGCTGATGAATTTGACGTTTTTGTTGTGTCAGCAGTAACATTATCATGATCGGGCTTGATGGTTGCCACGGAGGCCGAATCAATTGCGGTGACCTGCTTGTTTGTACTACGTGATATAAAATACCACGCGCCGCCCCCCAATATGATAAGCGTCAACAATATCATAATCCAATTCTTTGGTTTTTTGGATGGCTCATCGATATTGGATGCATCATTTTTCGACAGATCGAATTTCGATTGATTTGCAGGATCAGTTTGATCTGATCCGGCATTTTTGTTAAGGTCAAAAGACATAATGGTTAGATTTAGGTGTACATATCAACTAATGTTTGTAAACTTCCGGTGTGAGCGCGTCCCATGGCCTCAAATTCCCAGGTATCATCAACGCGAAATAAACGACCGAATTCAACCGCATCTTCATCCGTGTATTTATCTTTGAGGTCATATCTTGTAATTTCTTCGCCCGTACTTTCGTTGATTATTCGTATATAACAATCTTCTACCTGCCCGAAATTCAGGCTCAATGTTCGGCGGTCTTTTTTATTGTCATGCGGGTACTTACATATCGTGCAACAAATAATGATCTGCTCCACTTTACTATTTACTTTAGTAAGGTCGATCAGCATATCCTCATCATCGTCTCCGTCACTTCTTCTACCATCCGGGTCGTCGATAGCGCCTGTAATTGAACGGTCTTCTGTCAAAGGGCGCCACAGTCCTTTTTCGACGGCATCTTCTATACAATTCCCCATTCGTACCTGTCCATAAAAGACAAAATACGAATCGGAAGGAATTTTGTAGTTTGCTCCGAGGGCGAACGCTGAAACATCGAGATCGAATTCGGGGCCTCCGGGTTGATCATTCGGGTCCCAACCCATACCGATTTTTACGATGGTTAGTCCGGGAGCTGCTTTTGATAGAGAAAATCTTTCTCCTTTGTTTAAGTTAAAACTTGTCATATTATAATAAGGTTAGTTATTGATATAATTCAACCAAAGCATTTAGGCCACCGGAGAATGCCTGGCCCAAGGCTTCAACATCCCACGATCCTCCATTCCTTGAAATGGCTGCGATGATCAGGGAATCTTCGTTAACAAAATTTTCATTTAATTGATATTGGCATAAAATGGAATTATCCAATCCATTTCTTATATTTATGTAAGCATTTTGCACATGCCCAAAATGATGGCCGCGCTCTTCGGACTGATCGATAGTTACTGCGAAGTACAAAAACTCCACCCTTTTATCGATTTTACCCAGATCGATGTTGATAACTTCATCATCACCTTCGCCCGCGCCGGCCCTGCTATCCCCTGGATAATAAGTTGAACCATCCGGGCTCGAATTATTATTATAAAAGATAAAAAATTCTTCCTCCACTAATTTACCATTGGCTCCCATCATAAATAAGGAGAGATCAAGATCTACCGCGAAACCGTTTATTTCCGCTGGATCCCAACCCAAGCCAGCTATGATATTAGACAAGCCAAGATTGCTTTTCTCGAGAGATACAGGTTTCTTTTTTTCTAACTGAATGGCCATATTAAATATTTTTAATTATTTTTAGGTGGTAAAGGCGGTGGCAAAATTGCCTTGGCTTTATTTGAATTTGCAGTTTTAACAACAGGAGGCAGTTGAGGTTTAACTATTGGCGGCGCCACATTTCCCTTCTTTGGCGGTAAAGGCGGCGGTGCAATTTTTCCGGGAAAGGTAGGTTTACTTATACCATTTAAAAATCCGGGTTGAGGTGGTGGTAAGGGAGGCACAGTTGCAATTCCTTTTTGAGATTCAGGAACAATATTTGAAACCGTAGTGAAAATAAGCTTCATTGTTTCTTTTAAATGAATGGGCTCAACGGATATGACATGAGGGTATTTTTTTAATAACTTATTTGAAAAATAGGATGTGCTAATTTCTTCGCCTACCAAAACAATGATAATATTTTCCAGTTTCAACTTGTTTGTATTCAACAGATCATCTATTGAAGAATAAATCGCTAAGTCTTTAGAATAATATTGTAACCGATCATTTAAACTTCGTTCATTAATTCTAAACCAATAGGTTTTGCCGTCAGTTAACTCAGCATCACCTTTAATAATAGGAGTAAGGTTATTAAGCAGGCCTGCGCAAAATGACAGGAGTGCCCCAGTTTCCAGTTCCTTGTCAAGATTTAGGAAGGGATTTTGAGTGATAATATATTCGACGATCATTTCTGCTAGGATCCTGACCCTTGGATCGGCACCTTGGCCTTCTATATTCAATATACTTAAGGGGGGCACTGTAAAGTCAGCGTATAGCTTAATATAAAGTGTATCATTTAGGCCATTAAGCAATAATACGTTGCTCTGTTCGGATAAGAATTTATTTTGAACAAGAACCTCGAAAAGAGCAGCGTCATAATTGACCCTGCCAATATTAAAGTAGCCTGCATCGGTAAACAGATTTTCAATCAGTGTCTTTTCCTTGTCTTCAATATCTGCCTCAAATAAAAACTTGAGGGGAAAGTGCTGACGATACGATTCTATGGAATCCCCTTTATATAATACGGTGTTAATGAAAAACGAAAGGTGCTGTTCAATTCCATAATAAAAAAGCTGCTTGACTGGTTTTTTATTACTGTAGATCGTGAAATGACGACTTGGGTCTTTTATGATTTCAAAAAAGTTTCCGTATGCATTGGGATCGTGTTGGTGGAATCTGTCCCTGGCCGCAGCGCCAAAAATAAAATCGTTGCCACTAACGTAAAAATATAATGGAACTTCATTTGTGCCCTTAATTACTAACGGTGCATAAGGGTTTTTATCTGTCTGATACCAGAAAGACACTAAACGCTTCGATATTTTAACTAAAACACAAAAGGCCATTAATTATTGGATTTGAATTCCCTTTAACAAATGCTTTTCAAAAAATTTCATTCCTTCAAGTATAATTATTGGGGCAACGTAATCGAATTTCTTTTGCTCGTTTACTTTGCGTTTCTGCGACTCGATGAACTCGGGAATTCCTTTAATGTAATTTTCAACGTTCATGTCTTGAAAGCCGGCCATAAAGTCAGCAGGGCTCATTTTCAAACCAAACATCGATGAGGAAACTTTATAGAACAGGTCAGCAAAATCCATGAACCTTGGACAAGGCTGACTACCTTGCGGAGGATAGTTGATAAAATGATTGCCAATATGTTCGATCATTTGTGGGGTGATTGAGTTGGTGGATTTCAAGTAATTAAATTCACCGTTGGGCATAACTACACAAAAATGATCTTCGCCTAAGATCTCGATCGCCTGCTTATTGGTAGGCACAAGTATTTTAGTAATATCTGTGGGGATTGCCAAGCCTTTTGAAACTTCGTATTTAACATCCGAATTGTTATCACCCTTTTGAGAGTTTATATCAATTATTTTCAATGGATTTTGTGAGATCGGCAAAATGGTTTTTTTTGCGACCGCTTCTCCACCAATACCTCTAATGAACATTTGGGTATAGTAGTCATTTGCAGCTAAGGGGTTAACCGCTTCAAACCAATCAAATATGCGGGCTCCTTTACCGGCAAAAGCAATTCTAATCTTTGGCGGTGTGTTTTTTACTGCCGTCGGGGCGTCCTCTGAACGGACAATTTCTGTGCGTAATTTATGAACCAACTGGCCGGCGTAAAACATGATCAAACCGGTAATGTAAAGATTAACACTCATCATTTCCTTGCATTCAGCGGCGATGAGTAAGTAAAAAGTGTCAAAGTCAGTATTTTCAAGCCTATCAACCACTTGTTCAAAATAGTATGGCGCTGTATTTTCGGAAAACTTATTGTCGCCTTTGTTAAGGCCCTGAATTGAGATTTTCTTTTTTTCACACATTTTTAACAAAACGGTCTTGAAATTAGGGGAGTACTTGCTTGCCTGTGCCAGACGTTCAGCAGCAAAGCGAATGGAGTTTTGTTTGATCATCGCTTTTCCTCCCTCCATTTGACAGAGCGCAGTTATGTCAGTAGTACTCCCACCTATATCAAAGCACAGCACTAGCTCACCCGGATTTAAAGCATATCCGCCATTTGGCCTAACGAGATAATTAGCCACTGCGCAAGCTTCTGATAGGGATTCTTTATTACTTAATTGTTTAAAATCGAATCGGATAGGATCGGTTTCAGTAGGTATTTCAATAATATCTTTTTGCTGGGTATTCTTCTGAGCATCCCACCCGTTATCAACAGATGCCACAGGTTCCCCGCTCCAACTGCTGCCTGGAGTTAAAGGAGTTCCCCATCCGGTATTTTGTTCGCTTTTTTCCGCGTTGCCCCAACTGGTTTCGTCATGGGCACCAACGCCCCATGTGCTACCTTCAACGTCTCCGATATTGGACAGATCGGAAGGCGGATAAGACTTCAATGAAACAGTACTATTTAGTGGGCTTGTGTCCGTTAAAGAATCCCAGATCGCCCTATATTCGCTTAATAAGTCTTTACCCATTGATGATGGGTAAGACCATTTTAATGTATGAGGTTCGTGGTTTTCAATAAAAAGTTGTGCATATATATGGAGCATTAATGAGCTCAAATAGGCTGTTTTATAACTCTTATCTATGCTTTGAGTTGACCATTTCATGTTATAAACCAGTTCCGCCTTGCCAACACGGTTATAGCTTAAAATATAACGGTTATCTTGGGCACTATCTATCGGAAGATTTTTTTCAAAACACGGGAAGCCCCCCTTAACGGCTTGGGCAAGGAGGGAATCACTTTGAATATTGTTTTCATTTACAATTCTTCTGGGATCGTGAATTGTCAAAACTGATTTTATAGAATTGGTTAAGATCTCATCATTTTGAAAAAAGAATATTTCATCTTCCACAGCGGGGCGTTCATCATTGTTTTTTGCATCGTTTGAAAGCAGCGAAACCCTTTTATTACTTAATTTTAAACTTTCGCAGACCATTTTTTTACTGTCGGAATAATAGGCTATTGACGAATTGGTACTTCCAAAATCAACGCCTAAAAATGCAGGCGCTAAATTTTTTGTTGTATTTAGCATATTTACCGGCAAGACCTGGTCATTTCCCGATCCATTATAGCGAATAATTCCAAAACCGCAATCAATCCCGGCGTGCGCAAATTTCACACCTTTAAAAGGCTGATTGCTTTCATATATTTCGTATTTATATTTGTTATCGGCAACGGCATTATTTGATGTGATATGTAACTGAACTTTTATATTTCCATATTTTTCCGGAACTATGGTGGCCCGGCCCTTGCTGGCTAAATACAAAGGGCGTCCTTTGTCGTCTAAAGTTATTCGGAAAAAGTCGTCATTTACGTTTCCAATAAATGGTGTGGCCTGGAATTTAGCATCGTTATGAGGGATTTCTGAATACAGAAAATACCTGTTCCATTGCTTGGATATAAAGTTAGGCCACATCAAGATATCTTTTCCATTTATTGATTCATGAGTTACATTGTAAACTACTTGCTTGGTGATCTCATTTCCCGTGTCTGTAAATAATTTCAAATGGACAATGAGTTTTTCACCATCTTTATCATTTGGGTCGTAGATTGCGGAAATTCGTGATTTTACATTTGACGTTTCAGCAAGCCCGGTTAAAGAATCTAAATTGGCCCCGAAAACATTTAGTGCAAGTGGGGTTAATGGTAAAGAAAAATAGGCATAATTATGAGGTTGTCCTTTAGTATCTGCCGCTAATAACAAAATTGATTTAGTAGATAAATAATTCCTTGTCTCCGACCCCTCCTTGCCAAAATCGATTTGAACAATTTCGGTTGAATCGGGTAATAGCAGGTCTTTAGGGTCAAACTCAATGCTCGCCTCCGAACTTGGCGTATGGGTAATTATGCCCTCTGACCCATACAGCAAAGTAGAAAAATTGAAGAGTTTACTAAATGGATAAGCAAATAATGACCCTACTTCCGGTGGTGTCTGATTGTCTAATTTAGAAAAGTTCTTTCCTTGCTGATATTTCACCATATCCTTCATCCAGTCCTGAATGCACGCAGATATATTGCCATATGTAGGCTTTATGGCGTCAGGCAAACCATTGAAGTTTATTCTGAACGATTCGATATTTTCGAGAATATGTTTAGCATATCCATAAATTTTATTCAGTTCATCCGGTTTCAAGTCCGATTTTAATGGATCTACGAACCGCCCATTTTGAACACTGATGAAAGGATACTTTTCTTTTATATGGTATGATACCGATGTAAAAAGAAAACAGTCGGGTGACGTTCCGCCAACGACCTTCCCATTAAATGATATAACATCGATAAATGGGACCTTCTCAGTGTTGTTTGCCAAAGATTGATCACACCATAATGGTTGTCGCTCAAATAAAACATTTCCAAATGCACCGGTTGGTTCATATATATTTTCAGTGTCTATCAGCTTTTTACCGTCGGAATAGGCGAGATAAACTCTGTTGACCTCAATGTCTTTATAATTCAGCGCTAGGCAACTTATAAACCCCTTCCATTCACTAACTAAAGATTTATAAAACAGCATTAGCCCGGACGCCTCCGCATCTTTATCCAGGATATTATTTAATGCATTTTCAAACAATGAAGCCCTCGCAAACACAGACGGAATTCCTGACACGATCGACCCAACATTAACTGATGAAGTTCCGTCCTGGGCGATTGCAATTTCGGGTATTATGATATTTTTTGTAAAAACTTCTAATTGTGGAATTTTATCCCATGCATATTCTACACCTTGAGGTTCTGTTTTAGGATGGACTTTTATTGCTAATGCCTTTATTTTATTATTCTTCATCAGTTCTTAGATTTAATTGAAGCCTTGTGAAATGGTAATAGCGTTGTAAATATGAGCCAGGAATTTTTCCTTTGTAGTGTTCACTTTTTGGTCGTTTTCTGGCCCCGAGTTGATCAGTTTTTTAATAAACGTATCATATCTATTGCTTAGTAACCCGCCTTTTGACCAGTGATATTTATCATCTAAAAAAATAGTACCGACATCTAATTTTTTGAGTTCGTTAAGATTATCGGGAAATGCTTTGCTGTCAAAAATAAAAGTGCCGGGTGCGACGGTGCTTCTTACCTGATAGAGCCATCCCGGGACAAATTTTTCGCTATCAAATGTGTACGCGAATAGTTTGAAATAATCATTGATGTCAAAGCATTCGGTATCTGTTATTGAGCTGTATTGAGTAAGCTTTTGCTCCTGGCATCTGGTTATAAATCCTTTTATACCTGAATCGCCAGTTGCCGCGTTGTTAACGGTTAACGATATATGGGCAAGTGAAAAGAAGGCACCCAGCTTATTTACAAAATTTTCGCCCGCTTTATTTATGTTGCCAACAAAATCATTAAAAGAAAAGTTAAATGAATTGTTGTTAAATTCAACGGCTTTGTAGACATATTCCGCCTTAGAACCGTCGAACCCCGTTGTTCTTGTAAAAAAATCAAATGCAGCACAAGCAGAAAGCAATTCTGTAATATGTGCTGGGTTTTTTTGATTTGCACCGCCGGTAATGGAGGTATGCCCCGAGTCCGGATCATCGAGATTTTTACTTTCAATGGGCCAACCTATATGATAAAGTAACTTATAGCATTTTTGGACCGTTGGGTCACTCTGATAAAATTGCAAAGCAGCTTGACTGTTCAATGGGAAATATGAGGCATCTGCAATGATGCTTTCTTCTTTACCCGTTTTTTGTTTTTCATCGGGTTTTTTAAACGTAAAATATTCCGTAAGTAATGTAGAACCGAATTTTGCCTTTGTAATGTCAATACTTGAAGACCCGCCGGAACGTATTTCTACAAAATCCTGCAATGCTTTAGGAAGCACCGGTATCGAAGATGCTCCCGTGCCTCCGAATATTGAGCCGAAGATGAATACTCTTGCATTTTGTCCCGCAAGTTCGAGTTTAGCTATGAACGCATCCAGCTCCCGTTCCTGCGGTTTAACATCTTTACCTTTGACAATATTCCTGGCGGCTTCTATCATTCCATGATACATGAGCATCGATCCCAAATGAGTTTGAGCTCGATACCCGTGTGATAAGTTAAACTCCTGCACCGTTTGATTGTCCAAAAATAAATCGGAGATCAATTTATTTGCTTTTTGCTGATCGGGCGTGCCACTGGTAATTTTGGAAATGTTTTTGTAGTTTTCACGCCCTTGCCCGGAATAGTTTGTGTAAAACCTATGTAGATTTAATTTTGAGGAGAAAAATGTATTGGCATTCGGAGTGCCCCCGTCAGCAGATCCAGAAGTTTTGACCCTATTATATAATCTGATCAGCTCTTCAACCCGGCCCTTATTGCCGTTAGTCTGATCCGTGTCAAGTGTAAGTACCTCGATCTCCTGACTATCGAACATCCCAATTGCACACAGATGCGTAAAGGCTTCCAGGCAACGCATTCCGGTACCGCCTATGGCTATAACAAATAATTTGTCCATCATATAATTAAAAATTAAAACCAGTGACCAAGTTTGCCATTTGCGAAGATTTTACTCAGGACAAACCCCAAGACGATGTATAAAAAAAATCCGGCTATTGTACCAATGCTTAGTGCGTTTATGTAGTTATTTAAAATCATAAGATTTGCATCCGGCTTGAATACGAAATAGCCAAGCAAAAAAATTATTCCCGGGTTGACAAAAGCCAACACCCAAAACCATATTTTTCTTTTTTGGGGATCTTTAGGTTTACTCCCTCCTTCAAATTTGATCGCATTGGCAATCAAAGCAGACAACAATAAAATTATCAATGCTATGATCGCAGAAATAATATAAGCAGAAGTTGATTCCATATTTTAATAAGTTATTTTTGATTACTACTGGTTGGTTTTGATATAGTATGAATAGATCACTTTATTAGTCGGCTTAAGCTCCTGCATCGTATTTTTAATAGATTCATATAGTCCAATGTTCGGAACTCCTTTAGCGTTGATCCATTTGAATTTATTTAACTTAGGATTATCTACTTTTGGTTCGGCCGTATTTAGAACAATGTCAATTTTTAATAGCCCGTTTGGATCAGGAAGGTCTTTGAGCTTAAATTTGGGGTCGAATGAAATGCCAAATTCCGCCTTTTTAATATCGCCGGATTTTGTGTTTTTAAACAATTGCTTGTTGAGTAAAAAAAAATCAGGCACAGCGGTCGGAGATACCGGTTTGTACTTCCATTCATCTTTAACCGACCCATCGGGGTTGTAGCACCCTAAAGCAATTGCATCTTTCTCCTCGTCAGCAACCTTGGGCTCTCCATTATTGCCTTTCGTTAATTTGGGTTTATGATTAACCACCTCAATTGATCTGGAATAGTTTACAAAATCAATTGAAATATCATAAGTCATCACATCAAAGTTTTCATAGGAATAACAGTCCTCATTGCTCAGATCAATAAACAGGTTCCTGAAGAGATCATTAAACTGGTTTTGGCCTTTGTAAGCATCGTGGGTTTCATTGATCGTTTTCCAGTCAAGCCCTAAGGGGTAAAACTCATAGAAATTGCCGTTTTTTAAGCCGTTGACGTAACTGTCTTTTAAATCCAAAATGTTCTTTTGCTTTTCCGTTTTTGCATTTTTGTCATAAAAGAGGCCCCCCTCCCTGTCACTGGGATAGTCGGTTGATAATTTATACGCCTTTGTTGATAGATCGAATCTTGCATTAAGCGGGGCTAATTTGGATTCAAGTTTGGTGATCAGACTTGAAGAATTAGGCGTGCCACAATTGAAGATTGTGAAGTAAATATGTTTATCAATAGCCCCTTGTTTGTAGTCCGCAATGAAAAAGTGAATGGTGTTCCCTTTTGTAAGCCATTTTGAGAAAGGGATTTTGAGATAGGCGGTATTTGTAATTTCCGTTTTGTTTTGCCATTCCTCAAAATCAGTGATCAACAGGGCGTCATTATCTGCATTTGTGATTTTTTCGACAGCGGCTTGAATGGGAGCCCAAATATCAAGGTACTCACGCGGATCGCTAACCTTTTGCCCCAACTCAGTTGTATTATTGATCGCAAAAGGGGTGATTTGATTTGATCCCAGTTTAAATACATCAAATTTATCAGCCAAAACAGTATTAAAACATTCCGACATCAGCCTGCTGATAACCGGGTCTTTGAAGGCATTATTAATGCCAGCGGAAAAATCTATGTACAAGGCAGGGTTTCCTTTTTTTGTGTTTGCGCTATTGGGCGACTTAAAATCGTTATAAGTTGCCACTCTTTTACGCAATTGTGCGTCGTATACGTCGAAACCCTGTTTAGTAAAAGGATCGGTAGTAGTGTTACATGCCGATAAAAAAAACAGGGTAACAACTAGGACATTCAACCTAAAGGTGCTTTGTCGGATTACATTCATATCGTAAATTAATTAATAAGTAGTAAGCAATTGGAACACTTAAAGCCCCAAAGGGTATATTATTTGAATTTTACAGCCAGTTGAAATCGATCAAACGCGCAAGATTCTCGATCACCTTTTTTGTCATAATACCAAATCCCTGAAATTTTATATGTTGGCCTGTCATACTGATTTTAAATTTTATTCATCATCTCAAGATTAGACAGATTCGCAAGGCTTTACTTTAAGGAGTTCGGTATGTATAAGGTGTTTTTGAGAAATTTAAATTTGGCCACTAAATTTCATGGAAAAGATAGCGCTACGACTTTATCCTCTATGTACTATTGCTTCATTCAGGGCGTGTACTATTTTTTGAACATACATTTTGTCTTTTGACACAATACTGTTGGTCTCCCCTGAATTGGTACTGATCCTTACGGCAAACTCATTTTTTATACTGAAAAGAAGAAGGGCTCCAAGGGCAAGTACAAAGAATCCAACTACTCTGGCTGCATCCGAAAAAAGCATAAAAACCCCGATAATGGCCAAAATAATGGGGAACTTTTTGCTCTTTACTATTTCAAAAATATGTACGGATGAAATGTTCCGCATCGCGTAAGTTTTTGAATTGGTTACGAATCTCGATTGAGTAACGGTGACATTTACGTCCTGGTAAAACACGACCTCGCTTTGTATAGGTGTTTCCATTATAATTTTGCTTGTTTAATTACCTCAAAATTATACAGATACAAGGCGGTATTTTTACGGGAAACCGTAAAGCCACAAGCTAGTTTAAAAAGATTTAAAAAGGGGAAAGATTAAATAATACCCATGTCCTTGCAGAAAGCAACGAGCTGTTCGTTCTTAGAAAACTGATAGGATTCCTTGATCAAATTAAGCCGTTTTTCGAGACTACTTAAACTGGAAGGTTTGATTTGATTTTGTACTAAATAATCAGGAATGTCTTTTTGCTGCATGCCTTGAGCAAGTAATTTGATGATGGTAATGTCAAATTCGGTGAATTCATAGGCATTCTTTTGCTGGATCGCTTGCCGCAGATGTGCGGGGAAATGTTGCTTGTTTTTATGAATGGCCTCAATCGCGGATCTGAGTTCCTGCGCATCCCGGCGTGCTTTACGCACATAACCGTTGATCCCAAGTTCATTGAATAAGCCTTCGATTACATTGGTTTTGGATTCGGCTGAAAAGACCAGCACCTTTAAGGCCGGTTGTAGCCGCCGGACGGCGGCAATCAAAGCTGCGCCATCAGTGATCTGCTGTTTCCGATCATCTTCTTCAAAAAAAAGATCGGTGATCAGCAATTCAAAAGGCTGACCATCACGGAGTCCGTTTCGTATCCTGGTTAGGGCGTCATCGCAATAATAGGCGTAGTCGGAACGGCCGATACCGAGATCTTCCAAGGTTTTCCGGACGGAAATGCTGGCGCTTTCGTGGTCTTCGGCTATCAATACATTTTTAAACATGTTGGATCCTTTTTTAAACAAGCGGTAATGAAATGTGGATTTTGACCCCTTTTTGCAATTTGGTGTCAAAGGTAATCGTACCCCCCATATGTTGAATACGGTTTCCCGTATTCGTAAGGCCGTTCCCGTAATGCACCTCCGCCGGAAAACCAACACCATTGTCCATGTAATTAATATGTAAATGATTGTCTTGCTGTTCAAACCGGACGGACACACTTGTTGCGTGGCTGTGTTTTTTCATGTTGACCATCAATTCTTGCAGGACCTGTTTGAGCTCTTGCCGGGCTTGTGCGCTGACTTTTTTCCAGACGTTTTTATTGTTGCCCGCCACCGCTATTTTAATGTCCATAGCGGCGAAAGCGGTCAATAGTTTCGTTATTTTTACATGGAAGTCTCCGTCCGGCGCCTCATGCTTTTCATAAGAAATATCGCGCGATTGCTCATACAATATTTCGATCTGATCGAGTAAGGGGCCTTTATGGATTTGGTCCTGGTTTTCGATTTCGTTCATAACCAGGTACAGCCCGTTTGCTACCACATCATGTATCTTCTGGGAAATGCGCAGCTCTCTTTCACGGGCTTCGAGGTCGAGTCTTTGCTTTCTTTTCCGGTACCAGAAAACGGTCGCGATAATTCCGGCGACCAGCAGGAGGGAAATGCCGCCAAACAGAATTTGTTGTTTGATGATCTGGTATCTTTTTTCGGTATTATCCTTTTGAAGTTTGAGGTTCTCCGCTTTGTGTTTCTCCGCATCGTAACGGATCAGGGCAAATTGGTTTTTGGAAGCGTTGCGGGCGGTCTGCAAACTATCGTTTAATTGCTGATGGCGTTCAAAATAGCCCTTTGCGCTTAGTGCCGGGCCGAGCCGGATCAGTTTTTGCAAAGCCTCCAGCCGGTCATCCGGGCTGTCAAGTTTTCGGGCAACCGTATACATTTTAAGGGCGAAAAATAAGGCAGAATCCGGCCGGGTACGGCTATAATAATCCGCCAGGTGTGCATAGCTGGCGTTTTGCCCCCAGTCGTCCTTCTCTTTTTGTCTGATCTGAAGGGCTTTTAATAATTCAGGAGCTGCGTTGTAGGCAGGGCGGGCCAGCCATTTGGTCCGGGCCATGTTCGATAGGATCCTGGCATATTCGGTGCCTCGCTGATCGGTATGCAGTAAGGTCGACCGGTATAGCGCTAAAGCTTCCCCGTAAGCGCCTTTCCTCTGGTAAGCGTTCGCCTTATTGTTTAGGAATATAAGCCTGAATTTATTGTTCTCCGAATACTTGATGGCCTGGTCGTAATTCCTGATCGCCCCATCATAATTTTTCAGGTTGAAACTATTCATCCCCAGTTCATTGTAATCAGAGGCCAGGCATTTACGATCTTTTTCGGCCTGTTCATCTAAAAACTTCAGGGACATCGACAGGCTTTCCTGGCTCCCGAAATAGTCCCCGGCATCGGATTGGATTGCGGCCATTTGATTATAGGCCATCGCGGTCTGCAGGCTGTCTTTTGAGGTTGTGGCGGCTTTATTGAAGTAATAAAAAGCGGAGTCATTCTGCTTATAAAGGAACCGCGTGGCTTTTTTATAATCGGCGGTTTTCTGTACAGGGATCACCGGCGCCTTTTTCTGGCAGGAAAGAAAGGCAAATGCAGGTAAAAGGGATAGTAACAATAGTTTTCTCAATCGATATATTTGCTGAAATAGAAAACTAAGTTAATTGAAAAAAGGGTAAGACAAGAAGAATCCTGTCTTACCCTTGTTACCATTAATCGCCAGGAGGCGGTGGGGGCGTGTTACCCGGAGGTACGTGTCCGTTTTCTCCGCCGGTACCCTGCGTGGTTACTGTGTTGTCGTTATTACAGTTCGTGTGGTTATGCGCCGGGCATCCGAATGCCAGGAAAAGCGCTAAAAAAAGCTCAAACATTTTCAAAAAATTTTAAAGGTTAATAAATCTGCAGGTACCCGGAACCTGGTTCCGGGCAGCACTGCAACCTGGGTAAGAGGCGCCTCTTACATTTTTTGGGAAGTGTGAGCTTTGTTTGCGGAAGCCTTTATCAGCCTCCCAAGCCTGGTATCAGCCGCCGCATCCTCAGCTCATTGCGAAACCGGCTTGTACGTCCTTTCCGATTTCAAAACAAATGTATATGGAGGTAAGTGGCTTATTTGCAACGTATTCCGGGATTTCCAATTATTCCGGGGGGATTCCGGAAATGCAGGAGAGATTCCGGAATTTACTGTAGCTTTACGTTAAAATTTTTTGGAAATGTTTGCTGATTACCAAGCAGAAGTCCTGCAGACCTATCACCATAAGAAAGCTGATAACGCGCTTTCGCTAAATTTAATTCATCCGACGCCCGCTAACCTGAGGAATGAATGTGAAGCGGTTATTGATAAAAGATTTCTAAAGAGTGATCTCAACACCTTAAGGTCCTTCTTCGGGGATCACGTTGACGCGACTGCCTTTGTAAAAGCAATCAGAAAGTTTGATGTTGATCTGCTCAGGCCCCTGGATAATTATTTGAAGGGAAAAGTAAAGGATACTAATGAGAAGAATGTAGAACTCCTGGCCTGGCTAATCGACTATGAGCCCAGACCTTACCAGCCTGACAAAAGTATCGCTATCGCCGGTAGTAAAGGGATAGTTGGCGAGCCAATGGTTGAAAAAGAGAGGTTTGAGAAATTAGAAGCGACAGCAAAAGGAGGCTTTCAGTTGACACGGGCGGAGAAAAAGTCGCCGCTATCAAAGAATCGGATAGCTGTTATTTTAGTAAGCATACTGGTGCTGGTGGGAGGGGGGTATGCTATGTGGAGTTTTGCCGGTGGCCAGCAGGGATGCATGATTTGGACAGGTGAACACTACCAACCGGTATCCTGCAGCCAGCAACATAGTAATGTGATGGTTCTGGCGCTGGATACGGTCAAAGTAGCTCACTTCAAAAAAATCACCAGGCTTGATACCATTACTTTAAGGGCATTAGGAAGGGTTTGGTATCTCAAAACAGATGGCGAAGTTGAGTTTTTTACTTCCGGAGGCTTTCATCCGGTTCATACGGAAAGGCGACTGCACCCTGTGACCATTCACATCATTCAAACGTATGCGCATTAAAAATAGATAGGAACGAAAAATCAGTGCACTATCCGAAAACCAAATCATGAAAAGAACCATTATTCTCATTTTACTCGCCGCCGCAACTATAGGCAGCGCCGATAGCCACAAAACAAAGACTAGACCAATGGCAACATGCACGGGCGCCAACCCGTGCAAGGCCTGCAAAAACTGCAAATATTGTAAACGCTGCGCAAAGAAGGGCCTAACCTGCGGTGTTTGTAAGAAATAGCCTGGAAATTCATTGCGGTGGGAATACGGAAACCCTGGGCTATTAAAAAGGAGCCCGCTAGGTTGGTGTTTATAAACTCCGGTGATAACACCTTGATAAATAGGGTGTTTTAACGGGTTGACAGGCGGTTCGTTTAGGCTTAACTTTAGGAATCAAACCAGATGACAATGAAAAAAATCCTGATGCTTTCCCTGTTGGGCATAGCAGGCCTGACCCTTACCGCCTGGGGGCCGGAGGGCCACAGTGCCACGGCGCTGATCGCCCAGCGCCATCTGACTGCTAACGCAGCGGGGCGGGTGAAAGCGCTGCTGAATGGCCGGAGCATGGCTTCGGTGAGTTCCTGGGCCGATGCGACCAAAACCAAATCGACCGCGCCCTGGCACTTCCTGAACCTGCCCTTGGGCCTCGGTTATGACGATTTTGTGAAGATGGTCAAGGGGCTGCGCATCCCTAATGTTTACAATGAATTGCTGCGGCTGGAAGCTGATATTCAAACGCCGGGTATTCCGGTGGCGCAAAGGCAGGAGGATCTGAAATATATCATCCACCTGGTCGGTGATGTTCACCAGCCGATGCACGTGAGCCGGGAGATCGACCGGGGCGGGGGCCTGATCAAGGTAAATTACCACGGGGAGACGGACTTCCACAAAGTGTGGGACGGTTTGCTGCTCAAAGATGACCAACCGGATTACCAACAGCTGGCCGCGAAAGTGGATCATGCCAGCGCCGCCCAGGTTCAGCAATGGCAAAGCGATGACCTGCTGAAATGGTTGTGGGAAAGCTATCAGATCAGCAGCAAGCTTTACACGGAAGTGCACAATGGCAGCGACCTGAACCGGAATTACTATGCCGCGCATATCAAAACTGGGGAGGTGAGGTTGGAGATGGGTGGGATCAGGTTAGCCGGTTTGTTGAACAGGCTTTTTCAATAGGCCCGATTTTAGCCTGGTCATCCGGTCGCTGATGCCGGATGGCCGGACTTATCCTGCCCGCATCCCGGCGCAGAACTTCCGGATATTTTGAAGCATCCTTATTTCACCTAACAATCTCGTCAAAATGGATATCGTAACCGATTTGACCGCCCAGGCGGTTGCCAGTATCACCATCATTCAGAATATTTGTAAAAAAGACTTGAATTTCGAGGAACGGCTGGAGGTACAGGACAAATACCTTTGGCAGCTTCGCGAAAAATTGGATACGATCAATACCGCCAAGTGCGCTGATTCAACTGTCCGGGCCATGCAGGACGTGCTTTGGTGCAGTCTGGGAAAGGAAAAGACCGATAAATTTAAAGAATGCTTTCTGATGCTCGCCGGCGGGCTGCTGACCTGGCTGGAAGAGCACCATCAGGTGTATTACAGCTCCCCGGATGAAAAAGGCCTGGGTGAAGGTTTTGCCAAAGATGGTACGTTATATTGTACGCCTTTTCAATGGCGGCACATTATAAGGCGGATCTTGTATGTAAAGACCGCTGCCAGGACAGGGCTTGCTGACGTGTTGCATTATATGCCCGTACAAATTATTTTATGCCTCGGCGGTAAAAAGCTGGGACAATCGGAACAGCGGCTGTACCAGTCCTGGAACCTTAAGCCGGAAGATGGCTTGCTAAACGGCTCCGATCAACGGGGTTATGATAAATGGTGGAAGGCTTCCCACCGCAAGGACCCCATTTCCCGCTACGAGAAAGCCCGGGCCCTGCTGGAAAGCGACTCCATGCTGATCGGACGCCTGAACGATGAACATATCGCCCTGCCCTTTGAAACCCTGTTCAACAGCGAGCTTAACGAAATCGCCCAAAGCCGGAAAAAACGGTTGATCGATAACCCGACCATGGCCTCGACCCCGGTACCCCAGGAGGTACTGGCAGCCAATGAAACGAAAGACCCTTTACTGCGGGCTACGGGGATGGACCTGCACGGGCTGGCTTTGTCCGGTGGGGGCATCAGGTCGGCGACGTTCAGCCTGGGGGTTTTGCAAAAACTGGCCGAAGAAAACAAGCTATCCCGTTTTGATTATCTTTCCACTGTTTCGGGAGGTGGTTATATCGGTACCTGGCTGGCCAGCTGGATCAAGCGCGGCGGCTCGGTTGCCAAGGTTGCTGACCGTTTAAATATACGTAAGTCCTCGGATCCCCAGGGAGAAGAAGTCCGGCCCATCCGGTGGCTCCGGATGTTCAGCAATTACCTTGCGCCGGACGCCAGCATCATGTCAGCGGATTCCTGGACCATGGGCATCACCTGGCTGCGGAATACGCTCATTAATCAGGTCTTATTGCTCCTGCTGCTTTGTACGGCATTATCGCTGGTGACGGATCTTTTTTTTATTTGGCAAAAGATTACCCGGATCCCTGATTCTTTCGATCCTGCCGTGGTCGCTGCCTGGAGTGCCCTGATCTTCGCGCCCGGTGTGCTGATTGTCGGTGTCGGCATGAAGACCTACGACACCGCGCATGACGAGCGGGCACTTTTTACTTTCGGGCGGAACCGCTTATTATCGCTCATGCTGATCCTTTGGGCCATTGCTGCGGCCTATCTGATCAGTTCCTGGTTGTATCATGATAGCCCCGGGCATCCCGGCTATCTTGGCAAGGTATCCCTCCTGTGGCCGGCGGCCCTCGCCGGCGCGGCGGCCATGCTGGCGATCGCTTATATCGGCCTTTACCGGTTGTGTGCGCAAAGGCCGCTGGAAAAGAAATTGGTGGACGGGGCTATTATCGGCTCCTCCCTGGTGGCCGCGGCCGCCGGCCTGTTCTTGCTCTCCGGGGTCTGGATGCTGTTCCTGCAGCGGCAATCGGCTTTCCCTGCCTTCCCGCTTAAAGCGGAAAAGTGGGTATTCATTGCGGGCCCTCCGCTGATCCTGGAATGCATCAGTTGTTGTGTGGTGATCCGGATGGCCCTGATGGGCAAACTGTTTCCGGACGAACGCCGTGAATGGTGGGGCAGGATGGGCGCAATCGTCCATCGTTTCATGTTACTCTGGCTGTTGATTACTTACGGCGCCCTGGTTCTGCCCGGGGAATTCCGGGAATTCAGGAAACATGCGCCCCTCAACATTCCGGCCCTGTTCGGGGGCTGGGCGACGATCATCGGCTTTGCCGTAAAATTGGCCTATCAACCTACCGAGTCAGCTGACAAGCCGGGCTCAGTCAGATCAATGGCCACCGAAGTCTTTATCCGGATTGCCCCCTACCTGTTTATGGTCGGGTTTTTATTGATCGGCGCCTATACACTGGAAGGTCTGAGTTTGCTGATCGCCGGCATGTTGCAAAATATTCCTCACGATTTGGCGGACTGTTTTAAGGTCAGTATCGTGATCGGCGTCATTACCTATATTTTTAGCTGGCGCGTCGGGGTAAATGAGTTTTCCCTGCATCACTTCTACCGCAACAGACTGGTCAGGGCCTACCTGGGAGCGACCCGCAAAAGAACCGACCGGGACAAGACCGTAAACAATTTTACCGGATTTGATAAAAATGACGATATCAAGTTAGCCACTTTTACCAGCGCCCAGGGCGAAGACGCATACACCGGTCCCTTCCCGATCATCAACACCACCCTGAACGCGACCGTAGTTTCGGAACTTGACCGCCAGGACCGCAAGGCAGAGTCCTTTGTTTTTACCCCGTTATATTGCGGCTTTGATTTCAGCCCCACACGTTCCGCTGCTTATGCCAAGGACAACGTTTATGAATACGGCTACCGGCCGACCAATGAATTTGCTTATGAAAAAGGTCCGATGATCGGGACGGCCATGGCCATATCGGGTGCTGCGGTCAACCCCAATATGGGCTACCACTCGGCCCCTGCAACAGCTTTCCTTTTAACCATGTTCAACGTCAGATTGGGCTGGTGGATCGGCAACCCCCGTCGAAACACCTATAAGAATTCCGACCCCACTTTAGGGGTAGCCTACCTGTTGAGTGACCTGATCGGTAAATCGGATATCGATTCCCGCTACGTCTGTCTCTCGGACGGCGGCCACTTTGATAATATGGGATTATACGAACTCATCCGCCGGCGATGTAACCATATTACGCTGGTCGATGCCGAGGAGGATAAAGCTGCGACCTGTGAAGGCCTGGCGAATGCGATTCGTCGTTGCCGCATAGATTTCGGGGTCGAGATAGATATTAAAACCGAAAGTATTACCAAAAAAAACAGCAAAGGGTTCAGCAAGGCACATCACATCACAACCGGAACGATCACTTATCCGGACGGCAGGGTACCAGTAGGCTCATTAACCTATATCAAGGCCACCCTGACCGGCGATGAATCCACCGATATTCGAGAATATCACCTGAAAAACGCCTTGTTTCCCCAGCAACCGACCGGCGACCAGTTCTTTACGGAAGAGCAGTTCGAAAGCTATCGGCAATTGGGCTACCGTTCAATCTGAGTGATTACCGGTGCTTAAAAACGCCGGATGACAACTGGGCGGGTAGACGATCAAATTATCGGGGCTGTTTATTAATCGGCCTTAATAGTTCAGGCCGTTGTGGAATTTCAACGGGATGGCTGGATGGGTTTGACTTCTTTCGCAGGCACCAATAACTTATAATTGGTATTTTTACCCTCGCCGGGTGCTTTTACCAGGATCCCTTTTTCGATCAGGTCGGTTATGTCCCTTAAAGCGGTGTCAGGCGAGGAGTTGGTCATTTTTCCCCATTTGGTAGTTGTCAGGTTTCCGAAAAAGTCATCTAATAAAGTATCGATCATTTGGCGCTGACGTCTATTCAGTACGATAGCACGGTGTTGCTCCCAAAAATCATTCCGGTCAAATACGCCGGCAAGGGTTTCCGCGGTATGGTCCATGGCATGCAAAAGGCAGTCTAAAAACCAACTGATCCAGCTGGTGATGTCCAGGCCGCCTTTTTGGGTAATTTCGAGCATGGTATAATAGGTGCCTTTCTCACGCAGGATCTGGGCTGACATACTATAGAACCGTTGCGGACTCCGGTCTGCACGGGCTAGTAACAGGTCGGTCAATGCCCGGGTGATACGTCCGTTACCGTCATCAAAGGGATGTATCGTTACCAACCAGAGATGCGCGATCGCGGCTTTGATCACCGGGTCATTTTGCAGGTCCTGGTTGAACCATTGCAAAAAGGCTGACATTTCTTTTCGAAGCAGACCCGCATCAGGGGCTTCGAAATGGACTTTTTCCCGTCCTATGGCGCCTGATACCACTTGCATTGGCCCATTTTCTCCTTTCCGCCAGTCTCCGGCGGTGATCTTATACATACCGCTGCGTCCGGTAGGAAATAAAGCCGCATGCCAGCCAAAAAGCCGGTCTTCGGTCAATTCGGACTCATATTCCTGAGTGGCATCCAGCATCATCTCTACCACACCTTCAACATCCTGGCCGGAGGCAACCGCACCTGCCAGTTCAATTCCTAAACGCCGCGCTATCGATGACCTGACCTGTTCCGTGTTGAGGTGTTCCCCTTCAATCTCGCTTGATTTGGTAACATCAAGCGTTAGTGTATCTAAAAAGGCGGCTTCTTTTATTTTAAAGCCCAAAGCATTCATTTGCCCAAGAAGTTTTCCCTGTCGGTGGCGAACATCTCCTAAAACCGGTAGTATTTTTTCCGCGTTCCAGGTAAAATTGGGCCACTCCTTTAATTGGTGTATATACATGTTCTCCGCATTTTTGCGGTGAATATAATAACTATTCTCCGCATTATATAATAATATCCGCAAAAATGCGGAGAATATGCAGATTATGCTCTGCATACCAGGATGAAAACACCATCTTACCTTTGACCGCTTAAACAACAATGGGGTAAGGCAAGTGAAGGCTTGCGTATTTTGGAAAAAATAGGGTAAATTTAATCTTAGCTAATTTTTTAAGGCTGGATTAAATCATAGCCAATGGCACACGCAATTGATTTGTCGTTAAAAAAAATCATCCGTCAGCGCTATATTGACGGAACATTAGTGAGAAACGCCCTGGCCCGGGAACTTCAAATTACTAGAGGAACCGTCATGAAATATGAGCTGGAGTGCAGGGAGGTCGAAAAAAGATATCCCTATAAACTCAATAACCTTGGTTTTTGGATCCGCAAGAAATTTTTACCGCATAAACGGCTGCAAAAATACCATGAGCTGATGAAGGTCATTGCTGATTTAGTGGACCGGTCAACAATGAGTTATATTTCTGCTTTAAATCTTTGGCCTGAATATCGAAAACTATGTCCCGGCGGTTATCTCCTGGGCGCATTTGCAAAAAACTTAAAAGCTTGGCGGCTCGCAAATAACATCTCGGTTTATCACCACCGGAGGGTAAGGGAAATTGCACCCGGTGAATTTCTGGAGCTAAAGAAATGGAGCAATTGTTTTGAAAGAAAAAAGTGGCAGCGCGCTACCATTATCCTGGAATCCTTTCAGGGAAAGAACGTTCATGATACCGCGGAAAAGGTGGACCTGGATGTTCCCATCGTTTTGAAATGGATCGATATCTTCAAGGAGCAGGGCATAAAAGGGTTGACGGATCGGCCTTACACCCTGAACCCGGAGCGCAAAGAGGTGATCAAAACCAAGCAGGCAAATATCTCCAAGCTCATTCACGAAAGTCCTAGGCTGCACGGGCTGAATCGAACCAGTTGGACGCTTGAATTGCTAACACTCAAATACAAGGAGATTTACAAGCAGTCTATAACTCCTGCCACCATTAGCGTGCATCTTCACCTGCTGGGGTATGGTTACCGGAAGTCCAGGGAGAGGATTACGAGCCCTGATGCTCAATTCAGGGAAAAGGTCGATCATATTAAAAATATTTTAGCCAATTTAAAGGAAGAGGAAAAATTTTTTTCTATAGATGAATTCGGGCATTTCGCGATCAAATTAAAAGGTGGTTGGTCCCATGTTAAAAGAGACGAACAGGTTATCATTCCCCAGAAGCAAAAAAAACGGGGGATCATATTAATGACAGCGGCATTGGAAATTTCAACTAATCAGTTAACCCACTTTTATTCCCGGGAAAAGAATACGGGAGAGATGATCAAATTGATCGGGATTTTAATGCAGCAATACCAAAGCGCGTCCAGGTTGTATATATCTTGGGATGCCGCCGCCTGGCACCGCTCAAACAAATTGAATGAAAAGATCGCGGAATGGAACAATGCTGATTACCTGAAAAAGAATAAAAGCCCGGTGATCGAGCTTGCGCCTTTACCCAGCTCGGCACAATTTTTAAACTTAATTGAGTCGGTGTTTTCCGGAATGGCCCGGGCGATTATCCATAACAGCAATTATAAAGATGTCGACGATTGCAAGGGAGCCATAGACCGGTATATGGAAGAACGTAACGCGCATTTTCGGAAAAATCCGCACCGTGCCGGTAAATACTTGTGGGGATTAGAAAAAATTAAGCCGGTATTTGATGAAGCAAACAATTGCAAAACCAGGGTAAGGTTACGAAAGGATTAAAAGTTTATGGTAAATAATTCCCAATAAGCCTCTAAAAAAATGATTCAGCTTTTATATAATTTAGTGCTGTGGAGATTTGGGCTCATAAAATAAGGTTTTTGGTTTTGATCCCCTTCTCCGGTGTACTCAAATCACCCAGTACAATTTATAATTACCCGATCAGTCCTAACGCAATCTTCGGTATTTAAAGCAGTATTTGCTTTTGATGTAAACTTATAAACTGATCTAATAAAGGCAGAAGTTATGGCATAAGATAACTTTGTAAAGAGAAATGCTAAACGCTATGCTGCACGATAAATAAAAAGCTGCCTTGGTGCGGTTTTTTCTGTTTTATTGGAGATGATAACTTTAAGGTGAGTAACGGTCTGAAAAATAGGGTGTTTTCACGGGTTGAATCGTTGATTAAAATAAATTAACTTAGTGATTCAATTCAAATAAACATTTGCTAAACCCGTGAAGATCTGATCAATCTGTAAAATGATCCCGTAAAGCCAAAAACGGAATTAGTAGGCGATAAACTTATCCTTTCTACTATGCGTGAGGTCAGCAACCACGGCACCCAACATTCGGGGCCGGCTCTTTGTAGTGTTTTTGTACGTTTGTTTTATTTGTTTTTCTGTTTCCTTACCGTTCCGGGTATCAGTTACGCCGGTGCCCAAATTGCTGTTGGTAAATCCGACAGCACAACGGTCAGCAAAGATTCGATTGTCAGCGTGCAGAATTTAGGGACGCAGCGTGATTCCAGCAAAATTAAAGAGGTCATCGCGATAAAATTATCGGCTTCCACCAATATCGACTCTTTGACAACCTTATATGCGGATGGTATCCCCGTGCCGAATGTAAAGCCATGGAAAATCAACTATGCCGAAAGGACCTTGTACTTCCGTTTGGACGAAAACGTTCAGGACATGCTGCTAAAGTTTCTGGAAAGCAGTCCTTTTGAAAAGTCTATCCTTGCGGTGCACTTCGGTGTGGGCAATGCGCATAAGTATATACCTAATATACATGCACCATTATATGTGGAAGTACGGCAGAAAATAAGCCATTGGTGGATCTGGTTGGCGGCGATAGCTTTATTGATCCTTGCAGTGGTAAGTCTTAAGAACAATATCTTAAAAGACGATAATAATCTATATTATAGCCTGGGGCGAACACAGCTGTTTTATTGGACCGTGCTGGTATTAATCGCTTACTTATCCATTTGCCTGAAAATGGACACCTTGCCGGATCTTCCCTTATCGGTGCTGGCGCTCCTGGGGATTAGTGTGGCAACCACGGCAGCTGCCAAACTCATAGAGAACACCAACAAATCTGGCGTTAAGATCGACAAAAACGCAAAAAGCGAAGGGTTCTTTCTCGACATTCTGTCGGATGGAAGCAGCATTAATATCCAGCGGTTCCAAAATGTGGCCTTTAACCTGTTCTTCGGTATCATATTCCTGCAAAAAGCCTTTGGGAACCATATTATGCCCGCTTTCGACCAGGACGTCTTAATACTGATGGGTATCAGTTCGGCCGCTTATGCAGGCTTAAAAAATTCGGAAGCCACCAAGGAGCAAAATGAGCTGCCAAAACCTACCGGTGATGATAACGCCGAGCCGTCCAAGACCCCGGGTACTCCGCCCGGCGGAGCTGGTCAGCCATCAGATCCGGTCCCTGAAAATAAAGGTGATCACGCAGCAGGCAATGAACCAAAATAATTGGAGGCTTTCAACTATTGATCTATGAACCAATTTGATTAACAAAAACCATAAGTTATGACCATCGAACAGTATCCCCTTCCGGAGAATCAGTACCATAAACTGGAATTTCCCAAAACTCAGATCGTAATTCATCATACGGCCAGCGGGCCTTCAGCAAAAGGCAATATAGATTATTGGAAAACTGACCCCGTAGCGGTAGCGACCGCTTTCGTTATCGGTAAGGATGGCATTATCCAGCAAGCCTTCAGCTCAAAATATTATGCGGCGCACCTGGGTATCCCGGCATCTCTTATCAAAAACCTTGGGTTCAGTGATTATGGAACGCGCTGTGATACGCTCCACAAGCGAAGCATAGGTATTGAGCTTACCTGCTGGGGAGGCTTAACCCACAAAAACGGTAAATGGGTGAATTACGAGGGCGGTGCAGTACCGGATGCCAGCGTGCAGTCCTATACCCCGCCGTTCAGGGGCTACGCCGGTTTTGAAAAATATTCCGCTGAACAACTGACGGCATTAAAGGAACTCCTGGTGTACCTTTGCGATAAATACAGCATTCCTAAAACCTATCATCCTGGTATGTGGGATGTCAGCAAAGAGGCTATTGGCGGTGTTGCAGGAATCTGGACGCATACCTCGTACCGCGTTGCCGGCGATAAACAGGATTGCCATCCGCAGCCCGAACTGATCGCGCTGCTGGAATCTTTGAATAGCACGCAAGGGGCCGGGGCTTGAAATGTCCCGATTTAATATGAAAAAATATTACCTGATTTGTAATCATTATACTAAACTTTAATATCACAACATTCTGATAGACACCATCTACGGATAAGAGAGAGGGAAACAGACGATTTGCGGAAGTTAAATCTTTTGGATCCGGAACTGTCGTTATGGAATTAACTGAAAACCACCTGGTAAGACAACAAGGACTTACCCGGTCAGTTCTTGAATAACCTACGTATTTAAGAAATATTTATAATCTAATCGAGTTATGAAACCATATTACACTAAAAAATTCCGTTGCATTGCGCTTCTGGTTCTTGGTTTTGCTTCCCGGGCGTTCGCCCAGCAGGAGTTGCATGTTCATCATATTAACGTCGAGAACGGTGACGCGACGATGATTGGGATCTATGACGTACCCAGTCACAAATACCTGAGCAAGACGCTGATCGACGGGGGCATGTCCGCGAGCGGCCGTTACCTGTTGCCCTATCTGAAAAAAATAGGAAATAACGGTACCGATGCTACGCATTTCAATTATGTCATACTAACGCATTACCACAGCGATCACTATATCGGTCTTAACGCGTTAAAGACGGCGGCATTTTCGGCTGATAGTTTGGTTGATCCCGGTGGCTATGATTTCCACCAATATTTTCCCGGCCAGCCACGTCTCGCCCAGGCCGGCGAGCGGCCGTATCCGAATATGAAGATCATTCAACAGTGGACAGATCTAATCGTTGAGGCTACCAGTCGGCAGGCGATCAAGGGCCATAGCGAGGTACTTGTTTCCTACGGGACAACCGCCAGGACCAGCCTGGGGCATAAGCTCCTGCTTGGCAAGATCGGTAACTTGCCGGTCACCCTGGAGTGCGTGGCGGGCTGGGGCAATACGCTGAGCGGCGGTGGCATTGTTCCGAACCCGATGCCGGCTGACTCGAATGCCAACGATTTTACGCTGGCTTTCATCCTGCAATGCGGGCAATTCCGTTATTTTATCGGTGGCGACCTCGGGGGCGTCACCAATTCAGAATACATTGACCAGGAAACCCCGTTGGTGCCTTATTTCAAAAAAGAATTCCCGCTAACGCATTCTTTTAACGGTTCGGTGGCGGCATCCGGTCATATCTGTGGTTTCAAAGCCAATCATCACGGCAGTAACAACAGCAATACGGCTAATTTTATAGAGGGTATGACGCCGGCGATCGTGGTCACCTCAGCCGGCAATAAGACCGGCTGGTTTTTACCCCAGGTCGGTTATTTAGGAAAACTAAGCCATGTTCAGCCCTTATCCGTTTGGACGCAGCATCAGCCGGGCACCTATAACAGCGGGGTCTATTTTACGAACCTGCAGGACTGGAATAGCAGTCACCGGTCGTTGAGCACCGCTAAAACACTCTTTCAAAATAAGCCGGACCTGGATTTTAATTATGGTAATGATGTTCCCGGGCATAAAGCCGGCTACCTGATCCGGGTGAAGGCGGCTGGCCTGGATTCGCAGAGCGCTTTTGAGGTCGACCGGGTTGACATCAGCCAGGGCCAGCTCTATGCCAAGCTGGCGCAGTATTTCTGCCACAGGCAGTAGGAGGCTGGAAAGCTATGGGGTTTGAAGTTGTTATTGCCAGCTTCAAAGTGGGATTTTTTGCCTGAAATGAACTGCGAACGGGCCACGCCCGCAGTTAAACGGCTAATCCTTTTTTAACCGTTTTGGCAGCTTCAGTAAGGAAAGTGAAAGGTGGTTAATTTCCCGGCCGCGGGTGTTAAAGGGTTGCCGGTAATCTTTTTTCCACTTCAAAAAGCGGGATTCAAAAAAGTAACGGGAGATCGCGCCCAAGCAAAAAATGAGGGCCACTTTGATCAGGACCAATACGTATAAGGGGTAAATGGCCCTCGCCCACGGCTGGTTTCACAGGTGGTTATCGTCAATCCCTTATGCGCCTTTGCTCCTGAAGTCTTCAATCTGCCTGACCGCCTGGTTTTACGCCGGTCGTACCGATCAGCATGACCATAAGATCAATGACGTCCTGCACGGTCAGTGTCGTATTGATCTGGGAAGCGTCGACATGGGTCCCCGGGAGAAAGGTATCGGCCATGTTATCCAGTTCGGCCGCGAGTTTCGTGCACATCGCGTCATCATAACCGATCGATCCTAAATCTGCGTCAAAGCTGGGAATATCCTGCCCGCTTACATCCCCGATCGTACGCACGACCATAGTTTGTGTGGAAGCCATAATGTTTAAGTTTTGGTGGTTTACCTGTTTCAAATATAAGAAATAATCAGTTTACATAACCTGCCTGTTCATTAAATTAAAAAGGTGTTTTCACGGGTTGACAAGCATTGTATTTTTAATTAACTTGCTCTTGCTGAGTTGATTTAACAGGCCGCTGTTTTTCGCCATACGGGTGGTGCCCAAAAAATCAATGCCATATCAGTTTGCTGGCAGGACATCAATAAATGAAGTGCTATGAATAACACGGTCCCGGTTACCCCTTTAGAAAAAATCGCCCTGAGCTGTTCCGGAGGAGGCTATCGTGCCGCTTCATTTCACCTGGGTGCTTTGGCCTACCTTAACCGGCTGCATTATAATGGCAGGCCACTGCTCGAGCGGGTGGAAATGCTGTCCACCGTTTCCGGGGGCACGATCACAGGCGTTGTTTATGCGCTGAGAAAACAGCAGGGGCAATCCTTCAGCGAGATCTATAATTTCCTGATGGAACAACTCCGGACGTTTGACCTGATCAAAGCCGGTATCGAAAAACTGGACCCGGGTGCGGTCTGGCAGAACCCTGGCAAAACCAAGAACCTGATCAATGCCTTCGCTGAGCTCTACCATTTACACTTTACAAATGGGGCCACTTTCGCTGACCTCGAGGGAGAACTTTCCCACCTGAAAACAGTGGTATTTAACAGTACCGAATTTACCAATGCGATAGATTTCCGGTTCCGGAACAAAGCTGCCGGTTACTGCGGCAACTATTATAACATGGTGCAGGGCGACGCGGCCGCCGAGATTCGTCTCGCCGATGCCATAGCCGCCTCATCCTGCTTTCCCGGGGGCTTTGAACCTATACTCTGGCCCGATGATTTTATGCATGAGGCCTCGCCGGCGATAAAACAGATCAAAGAAAAAAAACTGCCAGTGAGCGGCCTGATGGATGGCGGCATTTACGACAACCAGGGCATTGACGCGATTCTCAATTACCGGAAAAACGATGCCGTCCCTTATTTTGACCTGGTCATCGTATCGGATGTCGCCTCGCCCTACATGACGCCCTATGCGCCTTTTGCGGAGGGACTTAAGAAAGGTTTCAATGAATGGACCGTGGGGGAAATAAAAACGAAAAGCAAAAAAATAAACCTGCTGACAAATGCCGCCCTGTTGTTTTTGATCACCTTACTCGTGGTATTGCCCGTTTTTAACGGCTATACGGCTACTTTCTGGACAGGCCTGTCACTCGGTCTCGCCGCCGGCTTCCTGCTGTTCCTGGCAATGAAGGCCATTGCTCTTCGTAAAGCAAGGGCCGGCCTTGCCGGATTTTCCGGCCGTCTTTTAAAACTGGTGCCGGAGTTTTACAAAGAAAAACTGGCCGGCCTCAAAATGGAAGCGCTGTCCCTGCACCGCGTTGAGCCCTTACTTGTCGACAGGTTGCAATCCCTGGTGACCCTGCTGATGAATGTATTTCTAAAAGTGGTAAGGAGACTTAACTATAAAATACTGTACGCAAACGACAACTATACCTACCGCAGAATTTCCAACCTCATCAAGGGATTGACACGGGAGGATTTTGATAGCAACAGCAAGCGCCGGTCCGAAGATGGTGCGCCCGATGAAAAACTGGCAGCCAACAGCGTGCTCCTGGGTACCTATGATCAGGTGGTCGGCCCGCTAATAAGCGATATTGTTGAAACCGCTTCAGGTTTTGGCACAACACTCTGGTTTACCGAGCAGGAACAGCTGGCAGGTATGCTGCAAAACCTGGTGGTCGCCGGGGAATTCACGATGTGCTGCAATTTGCTGGAATACCTCGAGAAAGTGATATACGAAAAGGATAGCGGGTTTGACGCTTTGGATGGTAGGGTACGAGAGGAAATTACAAAAACGTACGAGCTGTGCAAAACCGACTGGGAGCATTTCCGGCAGGAACCCGCCTTCATGGTGAATGAACCGAAAACCTGAAAGTTTTCGCCAGCGCATTATTCCGGCATCCACGGCCCGAAAACGGCTTTCGATAGGCACCATGTTCAACAGGCAAATGGACGATTGCGTAAAAATACGGTTCAATTTCCGTGTTTTCACGGTAGTTGTTATGGTTAGTAATTGTTTAGATTTATCATAGCTTACTGATATGAGCAAATAGTACCCGATCGCTGTAATGGACGTCAGGTTCCTTTTACTTTTTTCACAATGCACGATAACACCGCCAGCCTGTTATTTTCTTCGCCCTTGCCTTATGGTGCCCCCCTTGTCCGGGTCAGTTCGGGAGGCAAAGGCATATTTGTGATCAGCGACCTCCACCTCGCCTCGGGCCTCAATACGAACGGTAATTACCAGGGCACGGAAAACTTCTTCGCCGATCAGTCCTTTGTTCGCTTTATCGATCACCTGGAAAAAAAGAATACGGAACCCGGGGCCCTGCTGGTGATCAACGGCGATTTTATTGATTTTCTCAGGATCTGCGACTATCCTTCCACCCCCGGAGATTTTTTGGAGTGGGAGGAAATGCTGGCCATAGCCGGAACTCCCCGGTCACGGGCCCAATTGGAGGGCTCGATCATTAAAAAGGAGCGGGATTTCGGCCTGCGCACCAACGATTATAAGTCCGTTTGGAAATTGCACCGGTGCATCCTGGGGCACAAGGACCTGTTTGAACGGCTCGCGTGGTGGCTGTTCCAGGGTAACAAACTGATGATCACCAAAGGAAACCACGACCTGGAATGGTACTGGGGCTCCGTCCAGAACTACCTGAGATATTTCCTGGCCAGGCTGGCCGCAGAGAGAGCAGGTCTGGACATCGGGGATAGCCTGGGCGGGATAGGGGGCAATATCATGTTTGTGGATCATGCTGCTATCATTGACGATAAGGTATATATTGAACACGGTCATTGCTATGAGCCCTCAACCGCTGTTCAGGGTAATGTGCTTAGCGATAACAAAGAGGAACTCAACCTGCCTTTCGGCTCATTTTTCAACCGATACCTGATCAATAAGATCGAACTGGCCTATCCATTTATCGACAATGTGCGCCCCCGGGAGGATATCCTTTTGATCTTATTCCGCGAACGGTTCCCCCTGGCACTTAAAATGATCTTCTGCTATGTGCCTTTCACGATTTTACTGGTTCCTAAAAAGATGTGGTGGCCGATCTTTAAATACGCCTTTACTTTTTTCCTGATCGTTATCCTGCCGCTGGCCGTTACCGCCTTCGCGGTTTATAAAAGCCTGCCCGCAGGGCATCTCCAGGGCAAGGATGCACCCTGGTGGCTGCAGCAGGTATTAAATACCGGCAAAAACCTGGGCTTCCTTTTCCTTTCTTATTTGTTTGGCAGGATCATGACGCTGGTAAAACTAAATCCGCCGGCAAGCTTTGTTCAGTACGCGGAAAATATTTTCCGCACTCACCCCGTCCGCGTGGTGACCTTCGGGCATACCCACAACCCGGAGCAGCAAAATTTGAACGGGAAATGGTATTTCAACACGGGGACCTGGATGCCCGTTTTCGAGGCCTCGTCTGCTGATATCCGTGTTGACAAAACCTATACCTTTTTACAGTTTGACCAGGACGAACAGGGCGAACTGGTGATACACCCGCTGCAGCGCTGGAACGATGACGCTTCCCGTGATGACTGCCTGACATTAATGCAAAATACCCAATAGGATGAAGAAGCTACTTTTTTTGAGCACGGTCTGTATCTTTTTCTGTAATTGTAACGGATTTAAAAAGATAGGAAGCAACCTGGCGGACGGGGTCAGCTCCAGGAGCAGTGGTATCGGTAAGAACCTCGTCTTTGGCCTTGACTCCGGCCTGGCCGAATCAAATCTTCGCACCGGCCTTTCCAAAACCATCGATTCTGCGATAGCCATCGCGGGTGCCAGCGCCAATAAAAACCTGAAACCGGTACTGGATTCTTTGCTGACCCGGCGCTGGTCGGCCCTGGTCAGGCAATTGGTAGAGGATGCCTCAGGGCAGCAAACCCGCCGGAACCTGGCAAAACTTCGGGAAGAACTGATCGGGCCGGGATCCAGGGAAGAACTGAAGCAGCTGATCGACGCGGTACTGAACGACCAGAATAGCGGTAAGCTGGTTTCTTTAAAAGACAAACTGCTTGGTGATGAAACGAAAACCCAGGTTGGGGGCCTTGTGGATTCCGCTATGGACCACTTGGCGAGGCGGTTTCAATCCGGAATTACCGATTCCACGCTTCGCAAACTCTCTTATTTCCTCGATCACGACCTGCACAACAGCCTCGACAACAATCTTTCGGTCATTCAAAAGTACGCGACCTGGTTTTTGGTGGGCACTGCCGCCGTCGCGGCTTTTATTATCACGCTGGTTTGGCTTAACCGGCAAAAATATCTTAAGCTCAGTACGCTCCTGGCCGCACAGGTCAACGCCGTACCCGACCGCGCCGTTTACGACCAGCTGACGGCACGGATCAAGCAGGATGCCGTGACGACCGGTGTAGAACCGGCATTGCGCAATATACTGGATAAAAACAACCTGTTGGGAGAGGTATCCTGGAAACCGGTTGCCTGATCATGATAACTGATAATCAACAAAATATGGCACAAAAATGGACCTACGAAACGCTTGCACAATGTGACAGGCCTACACTCGAAAAAATATTGCTGAATGGAACGCCACCGGACCTGGAACAACTCAACGGGCTGATCTATTGCGGCTGGAACCATGAACCGATAGGAAAGATATCCGGGGAGAAGTTTAAGAAGGGATTCTATAAACGGGACGGCGCGAATTTTGGCTATAATGAAACCGTTATTCAGGATCATCAGAAATACCTCGGGCAATGGGAGGTGGGCCTGCATAAGGTCCGGCCGAATCAACTGGGCTATTTTCGTACCTCTTATGTCCGGGACGAGCCCTATCATAAACTTTACCAGCCCTACCTGCACCTCGCTCATTTTAATTACGATATCCCTTTCCACAAACTGACGCTGAGCTTTTTCAGGGTCATTCGTGACTTCGTGGTATTGCCTAATGAGGGTGACCACAGCCTGATGCTGTGCAAGGCCTACCTGACCTTTGGCGAAGGCCTGAACATTTTTTATTGCTATTTTTTACTGGGCCACCCTAAGGAGATACAATACCTGCCCTGGTAAAAAAGCCCTGATCAACCAGTTAGTTTTACTTAAAACCTGCAAATTATGAACCGTGAATTAGTCCTTGCCGAAAAGCGCCTGAAGGCCTTTCTGAAATTGCTCATCTTCATTTCCGTATTAACGCTGGGTCTTCATTTTTTTCCCGGGATAACCCCCGCGTTCTTACGGCCCGCCAGCGCAAATTCCTATGCCTTGCTCGCAGGCGGCTCCGTTTTGCAGGGTGCTCTTATCGTTCTTTTGCTGGCTCTGGCGATCGGGGATGTGCGGCGCTTCAGTCCCCTGGTACGGTTGTTCAAATGGGTGCTGGGGATCGCCGTCATCTGGTCGGCTGTCCGCTGGTTGCGCGGGTCGCCGCCTTCGGTGGGTACAACCCATATCGTCCAGCTGGTGACCTATGCCCTGGTGTTCGCGGCGCTTTGGCTGTTGTTCAGGGCGGCGGGCATGGCCCGGTATAACCTGAAATATTTATCCATCCAGCAGTTTCAAACACTGCAGGCCCTGGCTGAAGTTTGCATTTCCGGCGATACCGATCTGTATAAGTTGCGGATAGAGCCCCAGCAGGTGGCCGCCAATGTTGATACTTACCTTATCAAATTTCGCGCCTCCGGTAAATGGGTCATGAAGCTGGTACTGACCGCAATGGAAATATACCCACTGCTGTCCCTGCATCCCTTCCTGAGCCTGATGCAGCCCGCTGCCCGCCTGCAGTTCCTCAGGAAAAGGTTTATCACCGACCTGGAGTTTAAGAACGTGCCCCGATGGTACGGCGAGATCGTACAAGCCGCGATCCGTATGAGCAAACAGATATGCTTCATGGGCTATTACAGTGACCCTGCCGTGTATGAAAGTATTGGGTACGTCCCGTTTTCTAAACGGACGGATATTGACGACCGCCTCCGTCAGTTCCCGGGCAGTAATTCGGAGTCCGCTTCATTGAAGGTACTCGAAGAAGCCGATATCAAATCAGGCGAAATTACCGCGGATGTGGTGATCGTGGGGTCCGGCGCGGCCGCCTCTATACTGGCCAACCAGCTGGTCGCGGCGGGCCGCCAGGTGCTGCTTGTCGAATCCGGCGGCCTGGAGGAAACAACCACATTTAATGAGGACGAAGTGGATATGGTGAGCCGGTTGTACGCAGATGGGGCGCTGCAGCTTTCGCGCGATTTTAGGTTCCAGGTCTTCCAGGGCCGGTGCGTTGGCGGCTCAACAGTAGTGAACAATGCCGTCTGTTTTGAGACGCCCGCCTATATACTCGACCGCTGGATCAATGAGATGGGCATCGGGATCGACCGTGCAAGGTACCTCAGTTCAATGGCCGAGATCTACCGGCTCATGAAAATATCCCATACCCCCCTGATGACCGACGATCGTTTCCTGAATCCTGGCGGCCGGCTTTTTTCGGAAGCCTGTAAAAAAATGGGCTATGGGCAACCTGAACTGGACTCCGTTATGGCCAATATAAACGGCTGCCTGGGCTCGGGCTATTGCAATATCGGCTGCCGGTTCGGAAAGAAATTATCCATGCTGGATACCATTTTGCCGCAAACGCAAAAACGTGATCCCGCTGCCCTGCGGATCATGGCCAATTGCGAGGCCATCAGCTTTAACCGAAGCGGGAGCCGGATCGTTTCGCTCACCGGGAAATTTAAAAGCGGGCGCAAGATCACCATTAAGGGTAAAACATTTGTTTCCTCTGCCGGGGCGATCTCTTCAAGCATCCTGCTTTTAAAATCAAAACTGGGTGTAGCCAACGCCGGAAAAAAACTGGCCTTCAACCTCGGCACGCAGATAACGGCGGCGTTTAAGCAGACCGTTAACTCCTATGACGGCCTGCAGATATCCCATTTCCTGAAAACGGACGACCGCAGGTATGTCATGGAAACCTGGTTCAATCCGCCGATGTTCCAGTCCACGGCGATGCCGGGCTGGTTCGACCAGCATTTTGACAATATGCTCCATTATGGCAATATGGCCTGCACCGGCGTATTGGTGGGCACCGCGTCCAATGCCGAGGTCAAAGTGGCCGGCCTGTTCGGCAGGGACGTTAATTATGTTCCGACGGAGGATGATTTCACCAGCCTGATGGATGGGCTGGAAAAAGCAGCGGAAATATACCTCAACGGGGGAGCGGAGCGGGTAATGCCCAACACTTTTAATTATTATGAATACAAAACGGTAAAAGAGCTAAAAGATAACTTCCGGAAAAACGTGAAGGCGTCCCCGGATATCTCAACAGGGACGGGCCATCCGCAGGGTGGCAACGTAATGAGCAATGATCCCGCAACCGGGGTCGTGGATGCCAATTTTAAAGTGTTCGGGTTCGAGAACCTTTTTGTTTGCGATGCCAGCGTATTCCCGACAAGCCTCGGTGTTAATCCCCAGGTTACCGTAATGTCACTGGCCCACTATGCCGCACCGTTCATCGCGGCCAGCCAGTAGGGAAGAGACCAGGTTGCAGTTCTGCCTTTTTTTTGCGCCTGGCGGTCTAAGCCGACTTGCTTTCGGAAGAATTGACCAGCGAAAATACCTTCATTACCATGGGGACCCCCAGGCTGATGACCGTTAAATATTTGATCAGCGTAGTGTAGGTTTCTTTCTGGGAAGTGAAAAGGAACGCCAGCACAGCGATGATCAGGATAATAAGCGGCGTTTTCAGTTTGTTCCAGTTACCGTTGTCCCTGATCTGCTGCTGGATCTGCAGCGCCTCCGAACTGCCGATGGCGGTCAGGATAAAGTTCCGGAACCCTTGGTTGAACAACTTAAGGATACCGCCTTCCCGGATGACCAGCCCTTTACTGATAAGCAGGATAAGGTTATAATCGTCAAAAGGGTTGACAAGCCCGTCCTCTGCCAGGTCGTACAGCAGGAACTTTTCTTCTTTGGTCAGCGATTGCCACATGTACATGTAAAAATAATGCGCGGTAATGCCAAGTTTAAGCGTCAGCGCTTCGGCATCGATCTGAGTTTCATCAATATCTGTTTCTTTGAGCCTTTTATCGATTGGTTCCCGCATTCGGTTCAGGAAATGACTGCTGCCTGTTTCATAGCATAATGTTTTTTCCCAATCGGTGGTGTCCATCGCAAGGTCAGTATCTTTGACGTCCAGCTTTTCAATAGCGATCTTAAAATGCCCCAATAATACGTGCCACCTTTCCAGGTCGTGCTCCGGTGCATGGTCCTTACCGCTTGCTTCGTTGGCCTGTTGCTGGTTCAGGGAATCCAGGAAGTTGATCGGGTGGACGGTCGAAATAATAAAGATCTTGGCGGTGTTCTTTTGCAGCAGGTCCTCTAAAAAATTCAGTTTAAGGCGGTTGGACGCGGGGTTTTTGATATCGTACTCGAAATGGTTGACAATGATCAGTTTGTATTTGGGGTCAACCGCTTCTTTTCTCATGGTTTCCCAATCCTGACCGCCTCCGGCTATATCCGTATCATTGGGGATCAGGATCATATCAGCGATATAATAATTAATGCCGGCGGCATTATTCCTGTCGAAGACGATTGGTGTTTTTTCAATACCCTGGATCGAACCCGCCTTGATCAGGTCCCTAAGCTTGGACAGTTTGCCCGAACCGGGTGATCCGATCAGGAAGACCAGCGGGTTCAGGGCCGGGTCCTTCAGCAGCAATTCATCGATCTTTTCCCAATAAACGCCGGAAGGAAGGTTTAACGCGAACAGCCTTCTTAAAATGTGGTGCAATAAAAACCAGAACCCCGCGAGCGCGCTAAAAAACAGGATCCAGTAGCTCCAGCCTTTATACCACTTTTTATCAAAACTGATTGCCGGCAAACTGTATTTCAGGAAGGCCGATTCCACTTCAATATAGCTTTTATCCGGTAAATGATAACAGGCATAACCGCGCCCCGCCTGGAACAGGCTGCTGTACAGCCAGGTCCCGTCAGCTGGTGCATGTTCAAACTCGCTGACGCCTGGGACGAGCTCCGTATTGCTGGTCGTAAATTGCCGGAACAACATACCGGTACAGGCATCCCCGCTGCCTCCTGCAAAATCAGGTTTGACTTTTAAATTGATATACTTTTTGATCCAGGTGCTATCAACGTATAACGGTGCCTTTTTCAGACTGTCCTGCTTAAGGCTGAATGATTCGTAGACTGCCTGGATGAATTTGGTTTGACGATAACGGGTGATCAGTTTGATCTCGTAATTGGCGATGGAAATGTAGAATAGGAATACCGGTAACCCGCTGGTGATGACCAGCCGGGTAAAGGTCATAATGGAAAAACTTTGGCTGTAGTCGCCGGGCTTCGCTTCCCCGGGCGGTTGCTTCAATATGCGATTTTCATAGACGACGGCGAGTAATGCCAGGACCAGGCACAAGATCACCTGGAAAATGAGCAGGTGCCCGGTTTCCGTAAGCAGCGCGGCAACGATGTTCAGTATAATAATGATCATGCCGAGCGCGATGACGGCATTGGTTTTGAGCTTGTATTGTTCGGTATCGATCTTTTTATAGGTTCTCGCATAAAGCAGGTTCAGGAACAGGAACGACAGGCTGGACGCGGTCAGCAGCATAAATAGAGACTCCAGGAAGGAACAGCGGCCGATCCAGCAGAGCAGCCATAATATGGATGCCAGGTTACCCCAGGATGCTACGTGGTACACCTGGCGGAACTTCTCATTCGGCCCGATCCAGGAAAGATCGAAATAATGTTTTTTGTAATAGTGTTTCCTGATCGATACGATGAAAACGATCAGCAGCTCGGTACCGAGGACGATAAAGAAAGAGAAAAGCATGCAGAAGCTGAACATGAAATTATTGACCGCCCGAAGACTGTCATAGGACCTGTCCTCCAGGATCACAACGGAATAGGGAAGATCGCTGAAAGGGCTGACATAGGCGTCGTACTGCCGGCCTGAATATTTGGTCGTGAATAAATGATCGCTGTGTGCTTCAATCGAGGCTTTAAGTGTTCCGTTTGCTGAAAATTCCGAGAACAGGTTTTCTGTGAGTTGCCTGGCCGGATCGGAATGGTAGAGCACCTTTCCCCGCTCATCGATAATGCAATACAGCATTCCGGGGGTCAGTATAGCGCGGTCAAGTGTTTTTGGAGTAAAGGAGATGGCGGTATAAGGATCGGCTTTGGTGGCGCCGGGGATGGCCAGTACCGTCGTAAAACTGCCGGTTATCCAGGAAACGACCTGTTCCAGGCAAAAAGGTTTCTGCTTATCCTGCTTCAGGTAAAAGGGCCTGCCTTCTTTTAAATGTAAGAAATATTCACGGTTGGAATAATCGCCCGCCGGCGGCGACTCCATACCCGCTGTCCAGTTTTGTATTTCGGTGCCTTTACTGTCGAGCTGGTAAACCTGGTTCACGTTCATGTCCTTTAATAATTCCACCATTCTTGTTTGAAGGGGTATGGTCGCACTGGCCTTCGCCGGTACCGGCGCGTTACGCAGTTCCCTGAAAGCTGATGCAGCTTGCACCACCGCGAGATACGTTCTGGAAATTTCCGCGTCAAATTTTTTTTTGATCGAATCCGCGATATTTTTGGTCATCGCCGGGGTAGCCGGCGTGCCCTGCCTGAATGACAGGTTATAGGAGCAGAACGCATAAAAGAGGATGGACATCAGCAACATCGGAACGCCCAGAGAAAACAGCCCGTCTGCAGAAGTCATGCGGTCCTTACCGCCCATTTGATAGAGTTTGATCCATGGCAGGGCGAGTATTGCCGCGATAGCCAGCAATAACAGGAGCAGGGCCGCCTGCTCGGGCAGTTTGTTTTTCTCCTCCCCGTAATGATCTTTGGTCAGCAGGCCTGCGATGGTCATCTTAGTTGCCGCATGGAGGTCCATCTGCTGTGAAAAGAGCTTATAAGTGGTGCCGCCAAGGGTAATATCTTTGACCTGGCCAGCGGCAAAGGCGCTTTTTTCATTTTTAAGGGAGTCGGCTACCAGTTGCGTGATGCCGCTCGGGAAACTCTGGTAGATCACATTCGACTGGCTCAAAACGATATACTGGTCAAATATATCCCGTGACAAAAGCGGTCCCAGGAATTGTTGGATCGTATAGGTGATCCCGATGCAGCTGCTGGCCCCGCGGATCTGGATAGAAAAACCCTTTTCGTTAAAACTGACCGTGGTGTCTCCCGTTGCGGCCGGCCTTGTATCAGGGCGGCGGTAGCCGGTATTAATGCTCAGGGTAAAGTTTTTCGTAGGATAACTGTTGATATACCTGATCAATTTTTCACGGCTGTAACCCGCCGCGGGTTGCTCGTAATTATTGACCAGGTTCCTCAGCAATGCCAGGGAATTATCGATCTTGTTGGTTATATTGGTTTCCGTGTTTTGCAGCCCCCGGAATTGCTTTTCTTCAAGTGCCCGCTGGTTATTCGGTACGTAAGCAAAAAAATAAGCGGCGCCAATAGCGATGACCAGTAATAGGGTGGCCAGCACGACCCCTTGGTTCCTGCCGAATGAAAATAGGTTCCTGATCATGTTTTAACGTTACTGAATAGATCTGACTACGGACGATCCCCCTGCGCTGCATGCATAGGTTCGGTCTATTAAAGTTAAGTACCTTATAATGCCTTAACAAGCGTATTTCCACGTTAATAGAAGCGTGCTTTCACGGTATTTTGTTTACTTTGAACCATTTAGTCTGCCTTTATGCCGCCTCGCTATAAAAGCCCGCTAAGCGCTCGCCGCCGCAGGCTTTTCCCTAAACCAAATGATTCCCTGGTGACACCACGGCACACCCCAGGAGCCCGGCCTGTCTCTAACCTGATATTCTATACCCGGATCATTCCGCAGGCAGCGTCCCGCCCGACCAAAACCAATGGCCGTTCGCGTCCTGGTACCACGTTGAATTATTATTCACCGCTTGCCCCGTATCCGTCATCGCCACGTAGGATAGTTGCGTACCGGCCGCGATAACCTCAATGACCCCTGAGCGGGTGTCCGGTGCCGCTCTCAGGTTCAGTTTCACTGCCGCCCTGAGTGTTCCATTACCCTGCTGCAGGGCTGGTTCGGCCTGGGCTGGTGCGATTCCGGTACACTCGTTGAATTCAGTCACGATATCCTTTAGCAGCTGTTCATAGGTCCTTCGGCTCCGGGCGAGGCCGGTAACCGGGTCCGTTTTGCGTGCCGGATCGAGGAAGAAATGACCGGTGATATCCTTTGCCGGGTCCAGCTTGAAATGATCACATAGCTTGGCCATGACCCAAATAAATTTGGCATAGGCCTTGTCGGCGTCATTGCTTCCGCCAAAACAATACTCAACGCCGATAGCGGCATCGTTGGCATTGACACCATACAGTTCGTTGTCTTTGGGCACACTGTACAATACATGCCACGCCTTTTCCGGCGGAGCCGTAAGTGCCGGCACACATTCCAGGATCTGCTTGTCATCGACAAAGAGATGCGCCGATGCCGTCTTATTCGCAGGGATGCTGTTGCAGGTATCGATGTAGTACCTGACATTATCATTTGCGGTGGACCCCGGGTTGCCGGTGTCATGGGCTACCAAAAAACGGACTTTTTGAAGCGACAGCCCCGAGCGCCTCCTCGAAGGCTTGGGAATATATTTCGCCCCGATCGTATATTTTTCTTTGAATGCCATAATGGTCAGGATTAGCCTACTGGTTGTTCTTCAAGATTTGCCGTGTCTCCCGCACCGGCTGCGCCGTCTTTACGTTCCGGGGTGGTCGACTTATTCTCCGTGGTCTTCATGGCCGCATAAGTGGCCGAGCTCAGTCCCAGCAGTACCAGGTTATTGGTGGATATGTCCGGGAGAATACCATTGATGCCCTCTTTCGGCAGGACAGGCAAATTTTTTAAGATCGTATAGATGAACCAGCAGCCGAAAGCGAAATTGAAAACAACGGTCTGGAAACGGTTGATGCTGACTCCGTTCTTATCGGATAAGATATCCAGCAACAAATTCGAGCCCTCATCATCCTGGCTCCGGGAGCTGACCAGCGGATTTTCCGCTTCCGATACATCGATCACACGCGCCGTTGCTGTCGTTGCTGCGCTGATTCCTAAAAGGACCACGGTCGATTCTGAAAAAGTGAGGGCCTGTTGGTAATAGAAAAGCACCGAAATAAATGCGGACAATAAGATAATGGTCCACCAGGCGAGTTGTACGCGGGACCAGCTGTAAGGCTTTCGTCCGGCCTTACTCGAGTCTTTTAACATACAATACCTGCGATCGCAGAAAACTACACTGAAGGCCAATACGCCAAACGTGATCCAGAAAATAAGTTGAGGCTGCATATTCGGGTTGGTTTTAAGTTTATCTTTATGGAGTTATTTGTTTTACGTTTTAACCGGAGGGCCGGGGATCGCTGACTTCCGGCACCACGTTTATTCAGGGGCTTTGGCTGTACAACCTCATCGCGGTGCGATTGCCTCCACCGCTGGCACAAACAGGAGAAGCGATGGTCAGTGCGTCACCATCCATGGCACCATCGGTATCAGTGGTACAGGCATTTCCAAAATAGCAATGGTAAGGCAGCGCATCTTTGGATAGCGGGAATAAAATTGAAAAACTGGGTAATTCTGATCTGTAAAAGGCCCTTTGCATTGGCGGTAGGGTTTTAATAAGGATACAGGTTATATTTTATTTAAAATAAGCTCCTATTTTTGAGATGATTCTCTGTAAATAAGCAAACTAAAAGGCAAGTTCCAAAATAAATATGATAAATGGCAGGTATTATATTGCACAAATGTTAATATAATAAGTTAAAAAGATAACGTAAAATTACGCATAGTAGAAATTTTCATTTTGGTTAAGTTTGATTGACCATAAGTGCTTTTTGTAACACGTGACCTTAGTACACAACGTTTCCGGGATAATCACAGCCAGCTCATGACCCGGCGACTTTTTTAACGCCCCGCATGTGGTGCCCTTTTGCAATTTTAAATGATACAATACAATATGCCTGACACAAATCCAATACAAGTCGACCAACCGCAGGTGAGCACGATCGTTAATATTCCGGCCGCGAATAAAGATGATCAGCTTACACTTACTGTTCAGATACAATTGACCGCCGATGACTGGATATACCGGCCGAGTCACCAGGTTTTCCTTGATGCCAATGATATCTACCCGGCCGGCTCCCCTGATCCGGCAAAACTGGACCTGGGCACCGGCAGCGATCTGGATGGCAGGCAGCTTTCTGTAAAAAGCAAGGTCGCTTTGATTTACGAGCCTGGTGGGTTTGCAGGAGCCCCGCCTGTCTATAAGTATAGCATAAGCCTGGACACGGGAGCTGCCGGTATTGCAGTTTTTGAGGTGGAAAGCGGTCCCAATAATCCCACAAGATTCAATAGCCTGATCTTATTTAAACAACTATGAGAAAATATGTTACACTGGTGTTGCTTTACCTGGTCCTTTGTCCTGGATTGTTGCTGGGGCAAAACCCCGGGCAGCCATCTAAGGAAAGCTTCGATAACCTTAAATTGAACTCATCTCCCGCATTCGTGCTCCTGGGGATCGAACCGGACAATATCCAACGGCCATCCACGCCGGCGCTGCTGGTAGCCGGCTTGCAAAATGCGGTTGTTGATGGAAAATTACAGCCCAATGTGGCCTTCGAGATCAGCCCTTATTATTTAAAAAATCCAAAAGATACCAAATCCAAACGCTTTGACCCGGTAGCCCTGCTGCTTGACAAAAAGAGTTTTTTCAGCACTTTTTACCGTACGCTCTCGATATCCCTGGCGACCTCCGCGACGGATCAGCAGGTTTTCGGGAACCTTAAACCCGGCACAGGTGTGGGACTGGGTTTCCGGGCCTTACTGATCGATGGGCGCCCCACCACCTTATTGAAGAAATGGAATGACATATGGCTGGAATCCCTGTTTATTGATAAACTGGAGGCGACCATTTCTTCCGCCGGGGCTGCTCAGATCACCGATCTGAACACCGTGATCGACCAGGTCTTTAAGGTGTTTGTAACCAGCGTGATCCCCGCGCAGGATTTCAACACCCTGTCTAAGCAGGAACTGGACAAATTCCTCACCGATACGAAAACGAAAATAACGGCCGATCTGCAATTAAAAGCCAATGCAGCTGACAAGTCGGTGATCGACGCTTACCTGGTCGCGTTACAATCCGAGTGGGATGCAAAAAACAAAACCGCTCTTAAAAATGTCAATGAAGGTACAAATCCCCTGGTCAAACAGGGGTTCATGCTTGAACTTGCCGGCGGGAATGCCTTTGTTTTCCAGGATAATACCTATGCTGCTGCCGCAAATGCCAAAACAGCTTTTTGGCTTACCCCATCTTATCGCTGGGATGTATCCGTGGATAGTAAACAGATATCACTTTTAGACCTGATGGGGGTCGCGCGTTATACGATCAATAACCAGGTAGCAGGAGTTGACGTCGCCAATTATCTGGACGCCGGTTTAAAAGGGGCCTTTACACAAAACAAATGGTCGGGCTCGCTCGAAGTGATTTACCGCCATGCATCTCATTTGCCTGAAGGGCTCACCAGGGCCTATACCTACCGTTACGCGGTTGGCATGAATTACAAGCTTTCCGATGCGGTCACCTTTACCTTTAATTTCGGGGCGAACTTCGATGGCAACACCGCCACCTATACTGATCCTAAAAAGATATTCGCTGTAGGCGGGCTCAACTTTGGCTTGCCGGGTTTTAAGACCGTTAAATAGTTTAAACAACCGGCTGAGTGTTTCACAAAAACCAGGAAGTTTTTGATTTGCTGAATAGCCATGGTAGTCCTATGACCGCTGTTGTTGTTACCTGCAAAAAACATCAATTAGCCAGTGGACTTCAGGACGGAAAAGTATGTTAAATACCCGGATGGTGCGGAAATAATGAATACCACGGACGCAGTCGCTACTTATAATTTAACGTACCTAATTTTTAATGGTAAGCGTACAGAAGGGTTCCGGGATATCCGGTAAAGAATTTTATCTTTGCCTTTGACCTATTGCCAGTGGACCGATCCATGAGTTTGACCAAAAAGCTAAGTAAGTACCGGGGAATGATCGAAAATGTGATTTTCGTGTTCGCTTTTGGCTTGATCATGTATAACCTGGTTTCCAACTACGGGCTCTATTTGTACGATTCGCTGAAAGGCAAGGGTTATTTTGGTGCGATCGTTGACCCTGTTTTGACCCAGAAGTATTATGTCAGCATCGTTTCGGTCATTATTATCGTCAACACCAGCTGTATCCTGTGGGAGATCGGGTCGTTCCTGGTCTATCTTTTCAGGCAGGAAAACGGGCAGACGCGGGGCGTTGCCAGCTATAAGCGCATCTTTAAGCGGTTTTCGGTAACCTATAAGCCTTCTTTCCTGGCTTTGCTGATCTACCAGCTATTACCCAAGGTGATCCTGATCCATATGTTCTGGATCTGGCTGCCGCATGTGGAAAAGTTTGTGCCGTTCACCGTCAACCTGGAATGGTATAGCTGGATCTACGCCTATTTTTGCTGGGAGTTTTCGACCTGGGTGTTCCATTTCAGCTCGCATCGCGTCCGGTTCCTGTGGTGCCTGCACGCCCCGCACCATTCCCCGTCCGAATTGAATATGTCGGTAAACTGGGTCCATTTTTTCGCGGAGGCTTATTATTCGACCTTTATTCATCTGGTGGTTTCCATGTTCCTGGGGGTTAACCCGGTGATGTTCCTGGCCATTATCGCCATTGACAGCGCCTGGGGGATGTTCATCCATGTCAGTGACCGGGCTTTAAAGAACGGGCGGCTCGGTATCCTGCAGCACCTGATCATCACGCCCGCGCATCACCGGGTGCACCATGCCAAAAACCCTTTGTATGTGGATACCAATTTTGCTTCGGTCATGCCCCTCTGGGACTGGCTGTTTGGCACCCTGCAACCCCTTAAGGATGAGGTCAGCACCGACTATGGGGTGACCCGGAAGCTGGATGTTACCAATTTCACGGACCTGTATTTCGGCGAGCTGCTGCTCCTCTGGCGCGATGTAAAAAAGGCGGCGGGCGTCAGGAATAAGTTGTTGTATTTCGTCATGCCCCCCGGGTGGACCCCGGTGGGCGCCGCGCATACCGCTTCAGCGGTCAGGCGTGATTTTTTGAAGGCGAACCCCGGATTGGGTACCACCAGTAAGAACCGGTTTTTAACCGCCATCAGGTCCCGCTCCAGGACCTACAGGCTCAGGGTAAAAGGTGGTTGAGGGTTAAGCCTAAGCCCCGGCCGTCGTGTTAAGCGGCTATTGATAATCTTTTTTCCAGTTTAAAAAGCGGGATTCGAAAAAGTACCAGGAGACCGCGCCGAGGCCAAAGATGCAGGCCAGCTTGACCGGGATCAGCAGGTATAAAGGGCAGCCCCGCAAAGGGCCGAGCCAGCTTTCCCAGGCGTACATGCCGACAAACAGCTGCTGCCAGATATACAGGCTGTACGAAAGGGTGCCGGTGCGTACCAGCAGTTTGTTCCGCAGTACGGTGGCAAGCAAATGGTTCCCGCCGGTGCTGAGGACGACGCTGTATGCGAGCAGCAGCGCGCCGGCGTATTCGGACAGGTATTTACTGTAAAAGACGAAATCCCGGCTCTGGATCGCGATACCCAGCACAAAAACTACGAAGGCGGCCAGGTAGTTCCGTTGCAAAGCCTCCGGCCGGATGATCTTTTTGAAGACAAGCAGCGAAAATACAGAGCCCACCAGGATCATCACCGGCCCTTTCCAGAAGGAGAACATCAGGACCTTTCCCGTCAGCAGGAGCAGGGGAGGGAGATGGACCGCCGGTACCAGGTAAACCCCCGCCAGGGAGGCCAGCGGCACGAGGATAATGACCGTAAGCGCCGTGACCAGGTACTTGTTGATGCTGAGGGACAATAAAAGCGGGAAGGTGGCATAGAATTGCATTTCAATGGCCAGCGACCAGAAATGCGCGGTGAACAGGGAGGAAGGGCCGCCGACCGGCAGGTTCTTCAAAAATAAAAACGAAGCGATAAAGTCCAGCGGGCTGATGTGTAATTGTTCATACCGGTTCAAGAGGATCAGCAGCAGCAGGAAGAGGTAGGCGACCGGGATGATCCGGAGAGCCCGCCGGATATAAAAATTGCGGAGGTTAATTTGCCCGCTCCTGATCTTTTCGCGCAGCAGCAGCGTGGTGATCAGGAAGCCGCTGATGACAAAGAAAAGATGGACCCCGGTCCGGCTTTCCAGGTACAGGTGCCAGGGCATCAGGTAATGATTGAACCCGGTGTGCGGGAGGATCACCATCAGGATGGCGATGCCCCTCAGCCCGTCAAGCGGGGGATAGCGGGCCGCTTCCAGGCCCGGGGGCACCGTATCGACAGCGGCGAAAAATTGCTCCTTGGTTCTCTTGAGGTATCCGGGCATCGGGGGGGTGATAATAGCGCGCTAAGTTAGCAAACTTGGTCGAACGCGGGCAGGCCATGGAAATACAAACTCATTGTTGGGTCTTAGCAGTAATATGAACAAAGATTAACATTTTGTGATATAGGCTGTTAAAAAAATATCATCTCATAGCTATAAGATCCAACTAATATTTCTTGATCGCTAGGACAGCCGTCCTGGTTGGAAAATAGGTGCGTTTGCTTTAGGAAATTTAGATTTAATTCATTTTTTTTAAGCTAATAAATTTGTCTCGAATTCATCGACTATAGCAAAACGTGCTTTAACGGTATTTTCAGGAACTTGAAATGTTTTTATCATTTAAGAGCTTCTATAGCAACGGTTCAATCCTGTCTGCGTGATGTGGAAAAATAGGTATCATAACTACTGCTAATTTCCTTGCTACTATCCATATAAGTATCTAGCTTAGTGTCCTAAATCTTATAATGAAAACCTGTTCAACCTTATTGCAAAAAAGAGTAAAAGCCTATACCCTGACGGAGATCTTAGTGGTACTGGTTATCATAGGCATTTTAGTTTTATTGGCTTTGCCGAATCTTCTTCCGATCATCACTAAAGCGAAAGCAACTGAAGCTAAAACACAATTAGGTTACTTGCGGACTTTGGAAAAAAATTATTTTTATGAGCATTCCAAATATTCGAAGGATCTGACAGAAATCGGTTTTATCCAGGAAAAATTAAGCGATGCTAATAAGGATGGCAAAGCCAATTACCGTATTGAGATCACAAACGCTACGAATACTACATTCACGGCAACAGCCACTGCAGTAGCCGACTTTAATGGTAACGGCACATTTAATGTTTGGGAAATCGACCAGGACAATAATTTAAAAGAGGTAACTCCGGATTGAAGTGTTGATACTGAAAATTTTAACGCTCCTGATATTAATTATGATCTTTCTCCAGGATATGCGGAGCAGGTCAGTCTATTGGTTTTTATTTCCGCTGTTAGTCCTCCTTTTGTTAACCATTCGACTTCAGCATCAAACGTTGTCAGCTCTTTATCAACCTGTACTGATCAATATGGGATTTCTGACCCTGCAACTATTGATATTGAGTATCTATTTTTCCCTGAAAAATAAAAAATGGATCAACATTACGAATCAGTTACTGGGATTGGGCGATGTTTTATTTTTGCTGAGCATTACTTTTTATTTATCTGTCCTTAATTTCCTGTTCTTTTATATGATCAGTTTAACAGGTGTTCTGCTGCTTTGGCTAAGCTGGCAAGCGTTATCCGCAAAAAAAAATAAATATATACCGCTTGCAGGTTTCCAGTCATTGATATTTATCCTATTTTTAGCAAGCGATTGGTGGTGTTGGTCATTTGATCTGACCGATGACGCCTGGCTCCTACACCTTATTATTAAATGAACCTGACCGAAGATATCGTCATCCTTACGGACAATATACACTGGCTTACCAAAGACCAGGCCTGGCACTATAGGGTGCTTCCAAAGGATAGAACCGAAAAGCAATTTTCATTGTATTGCGGGGATGGAGCTAACACCATGGATCTATCTGCTGAATTGGAGATCTTATTGGGTTTAGAAATCAAACTTCATCCGATCCCTTCCAACCAAATAGCAAAGCTGCTTTCCAAATATTATATAAAGGATAACGCCGCGCAAGGTTCCGCTCACTTACAGATCAATCATCGCGAAGATGATTTCCTGATGAACCTGATCGGGGAAGCCAAAAATCTAAAGAGCAGTGATATCCATATTGAAAGCTATGAGAATAAATGCCGGGTAAGGATACGGATAGACGGGATGATGGTGGAGCGCTATTTACTGAAGCGTGATGAATATCCAGCCCTGATCAATAAAATAAAGATCATCTCTAACCTGGACATTGCCGAAAAGCGCCTTCCCCAGGATGGCCGTATCAATTTTAAGCATGGCGACCAGCAATTTGATATACGGGTATCCATACTGCCAACCCTGCATGGTGAGAAAGTAGTTTTACGGCTTCTAAATAATGATGCGACCGAGATCGATCTGAACAGCCTTGGCTTTTCCAAATTCGACCTGGACAATTACCTGCAGGGCGCCAAGCGGCCAAACGGCATACTGCTGATCAGCGGCCCAACGGGTTCCGGTAAAACCACTACATTATATGCTACCTTAAAACTTCTTAATAAGGAAACCAGGAACATACTGACTATTGAAGACCCGGTAGAATATACGCTGGAAGGTGTCAACCAGGTACAGTTAAAGGAGTCGATAGGCTTAACTTTTGCAGCTGCCTTAAGGACATTCCTGCGGCAGGACCCCGATGTGATCATGGTAGGTGAGATCAGGGATACCGAAACAGCCAATATGGCCATCAGGGCGGCGCTGACAGGGCACTTAGTTCTATCCACCATCCACACCAATTCCGCCTGGGGAACGGTTTCCCGTTTGATCGATATGGGAATCCCGCCCTTTTTAGTAGCGAGTACCCTAAATACAACCGTGGCCCAGCGTCTAGTTCGCCTGTTATGCCCTCATTGCAAAGAAGAAGTTCCGTTTGACGAAAACCAATATCCTAAACAATTTAAACCTTATAATAAGGTAAGTCATCATTGCATCCCGAAAGGTTGTGAAAAATGTTATTACACCGGTTATAAGGGGCGTAAAGCAGTTTATGAAGTTATTCCGATCGATCAGGACCTGGCCTTTGAAATTAAGAAAGGAAACATGTATATTCAGAATCTCTTACAAGAACGGGGGATACAAACTTTAGCAGAAAATTCATTCCGGCTGTTTTGCGAAGGCTTGACCTCTATTGAAGAAATATATCCGCTGTTATTTAATTACTAAACCTTATATGTACAAAAAGTTTACCCGGTTACTGTTTATGTTGTTGCTATTTATTTGTCCTCTTCAAATGTTGGCGCAGCAGAATACCCGCGTACAGGTGATTCAAAAAAAGCTGGATAGTTTATCAAAAAGTATCCCGGGGTTAAAACAGAATGTTCAGCTCCAGGTGGTGGGGGCATCTTTGCAGCAATATTTGATCGGTATCTCCAATTCCAATAACCTGAGTATCAGTGCAGATCCGCAGTTAAATTTCGTCATTAATGATACTTTTAAGGGTGTTACAGCAACCAATATTTTGGTATTTCTTGCCCAAAAATACAGCCTGGATATTAATGTGACTGGTTCTATTATTTATATTACCTCCTACCATGACCCTGTTCAAATTGTTAAAATTCCCCTGAAGGAAATCAATGCAAAATATAATTCCTCAGATAATACCCTGTCATTAACCCTGGATAATGACAGCCTGACTGGTGTAGCCAGGAAGATCACCCAGGTTTCGGGCAAGAATGTCATTGTGCCCAGTTCATTACAAGGCAAACGGGTTTCTGCCTTTATCGCCGCCGCCCCTTTTGACGCGGCGATGGATAAGCTTGCTTATACCAACGAGATCAAAATGGTAAAGACCAATGATAACTTTTACCTGTTCCAGCCTTTGGGCGATAACGAGGAATTATATATCACCGGGGACAGAAACACCAGTGCAAGAAAAACCTTCCGCCCTGTTAATGCCGGGGGAAATAACGGGTCGACCGGGATATTCAGCAGGATGGTCAACGGGCAAAAACTGGTCTCTGCCGATGCGCTTAATGTGCCTATTTTAAACCTGGTGAAGCAGGCTTCGCAGGAACTCAATAAAAATTATTCTATCTATTCGGACATCAAAGGAACGATAGATATTCATGTGAACGATATCCCTTATGAGGAATTTTTAAGCCTTTTATTCAAGGGTACGGATTATACATTTCAGTCAGAAAATGGCATCTACCTGATCGGTGACCGAAAACTAGAAGGCTTAAGAACCTTCAAATCCATTCATTTGCAGAACCGGTCCATTGACACGATCATGGCGATGATCCCGGCAGACTGGAAACGGGGTATCGAGATCAGGGAGTTCAGGGAACAAAACACCTTATTATTATCTGGTTCAAGCGCCCAGATCAGGGAAGTGGAAACATTCGTGAAGCAGCTGGACGTTTTGGTACCGGTCGTATTGATTGAAGTTACCATGATCGATTTTCATAAATCAAGGACCGTATCTACCGGTATATCCGCAGGTGTTTCAGACAGTGTAAAAACCGGCGGGTCTATTCTTCCCGGGGTGGACTTTACCTTTAGCGCCAATTCAGTCAATAGTTTTTTAAATAGCTTGGGGAAAGTCACTTCGTTAAATTTGGGGCATGTGGTGCCGAATTTTTATGTGGGGCTGCATGCACTCGAAGCCAACAATAATATTGATGTCAGGTCGGTACCAAAACTGGCTGCGCTTAACGGGCACTCAGCTACCTTAAGTATCGGCAGTAAACGGTATTATAAGGATGTAACACAGAATTTGTACCCATCTGCAACTACAACAGCATCTATATTCTCCAATATTTATAAAGAGGTTAATGCCGATCTGTCCATCCAGATCAAGCCAATTGTTTCCGGGGACGACCAGGTAACTTTAGGGATCAATGTCAATATTTCAGATTTTACATCGATCCCAACTGACGGCTCACCGCCGCCGCAGTCAATCAGTAAGTTTGAAACCAGCTTGCGTGTCCATAACGAAGATACCATCGTGCTTGGAGGCATTGAAAGAACGGAAACCGATGAAAGCGCCTCGGGTACCCCAATACTGTCCAGGATACCCATTCTTAAATGGTTTTTCAGCAGCCGGACCAAAACCTCGTCAAAGGTGGTGACTGTGCTTTTTATTAAATCGACTATTTTACGTTAACTAATCTGGGCTATATGCTGGAACAGTATTACAGGATCAATCAAGTCACAGGGGTTCACCTGCACCTCGGACAAAATGGAACTGTACTTATGAATGCATGCAGCATTATTGCTAATGGCAACCAATTGGATATTGATAAAAAAATATTGGATCTGCATGAAGTTGATGAACTAAAAAAACATTGCTCAGTCAAGACCCCTGTAGCCATCAACCTATCAGGCAAAGGAGTTTTACTTAAACAGATCGATAAAACGGAGGAGGTCGATCAGGGTAACTTTAGTAAAATCTTGCCTAATGCCAATTTTGACGATTTCTACATCCAGAATTTCACTTCAGGCGATCAATCCTTTGTTTCAGCTATCCGCAGATCCGAAGCAGACAGGTGGATCAATGCATTAAAAGCCCAGGGCTTCATGCCGCTGATATTGAGTTTAGGGCCTTTCCCCGTACAACATATTATTCCCCAGTTAAATATATATGGGAATGAGATCATATTTAGCGGAAATATTATTCAGCAAGATGAGCAGCACCAATGGACCGGTTACCGCTATGATGAATCGGCTCTTTCTCCCTTCGCTTTAAAAATCGAATCAGAAGGGATCAATGAAAAACTGGTCATTCCGTATGCAGTAGCCTTCCAGTTAGTTTTAGCTGAGCAACTGGAAGTCATCCAGGCAGCTGTACCGGAACTGGAAGCAGCTTTCCAGAAGAAGTTGACGGATAATAAGCTCAAAGTTAACGGCTTCCTCACCCTTGCTGTTTTATTTATGCTGCTGCTCGCTAACTTCATTCTTTTCTCCTGGTTGAATGCTGCCAATGTCCGGCTAAACCAGCAAGTCAGCAGGTTTGCGCAGAATACCAGCACGGTCCAGGATATTAACGATCAAATCAAAAAGAAAGAAGGATTGCTTCAAATTTTGGGCTGGGATGGCGGTATTAATAAAAGCGCATTGATTGATCAGTTAGCTGTTTTAATGCCGGGTGAAGTTACCTGGAAGGAAGTAACGATCAATCCCGTTGATCTGAACAGCAGCCGTGTTCAGAAGCTCCCGATTTTTTATAATCGCAGGATCAGGATAACCGGCACGTCCGACAAGATCATCCCGGTAAATGAATGGATGGCAAGGATAAAAATAAAGGCATGGGTGAAGAATATACAACTGGAAAGCTATGCCTATAATAATGAGGTCAATTCGGGTCAATTTACGATTACCATAGATTACTGAAATGCTTAAACAATTGCCTTTAAAAAAAGAATACCTGTTAGTTGCCGCAGCGATCCTATTATTGCTGATCAGCTATCAGCTGGCTTTTAAGAAGACGATCGAAGCCTGGCAGCTAAACACCGGCTTAAAACACCAGCTGGCACAATCAACCGATGTGAGCTACCAGCCGGGTTACCTGGAAAGAAAAAATGCTAATCTTAGCAATATCCTTAAGCTTTACAAAGCCGATACGGTTGATTTTCGCAGCAATATCATAGGGACTATATCAGCTATTGCTGAAAAGGAAAATGTAAAGCTAACCGGAGTGCCCACTCAAGATCCGTTTTATCACACTCCTCAATTCATCATTCAGAAACTTGATTTTGAAGGCGATTATTTTGCTTTGATAAAAACGCTTAAACAATTACAAGGAGCAAAAGGAATTGGCTTAGTGCGGGCAGTAACCTTTAAAACATCTGTTATAAATTCAAGTAGTGATAAGGCTAAAAAACTATTATTGGAGGTTTATTTGGAAATGGCGAGTGAATGAAAAATCATATTATAGAATGTTAATAAATAGTTTTCCAACGGATTTCATTTTAAGAAAATAATAGATAAATTGTCTTCCGTAATATTTAACCGAAAACCTTAAAATCACATCATGACAGCATTCTTTTTATCACGAGAGACCTGACTCAATTCAGTAGCCTTGCTCTACTCTCCTTCTACTATCCTTTTTATTAAATAAGCTATAATCCAGTTTATAATGGTTGTTAGCTGTATTATGTTATATCTCAACTTAAACCCACAATGAAATTAAAATTTCTCTGCTTTTTGTATGTAATTATGATGATTTGCTTTTCCGCATCACAGGTTAAAGCTCAAGCAACCGGCTCCAATTATTTTTTGCCGACCATTTTCCCGCGGTCCCCCAATACGACGTCCATGGAAAAATTTGGAAGCTATGAAGTTAATTTGTTCACAGGCTTGCCGAGCATTTCAATACCGCTTTACACAATAGAAGCTGGCGGAATAAAAATTCCCGTCACGCTATCCTATCATGCCTCGGGTATCAAAGTTTCAGACGTCTCCAGCTGGGTGGGTCTGGGATGGGGGTTGTCTGCAGGAGGAAACATAAGCCGGAGTATCAGCGGCAAAGCTGACGATGGTATTGGAGGATATCTGAAAGGGAACCTTAAAAAAGCCAATTACTATTCCGGATTATCGAATGCGGCTATGGACTCTTTAAATAACTATGCGATGGGTGTTTATGATAGCCGGCCGGATATTTTTTCTTATGACTTTCCAGGGCATGGCGGTAAATTCTTTTTAGATGGCACCACTAATTATACCCCGAAAATGGTGCCATTTGCACCTGTTAAAGTAACTTATTCTAATGTGGGGAACGAAAATTCTACGCTGGATAAGTTTTATATTTCAGATGAGAATGGCAATAAGTATTTATTTGGGGATACGTATTTAGAATCCACTGTTTCATACTCGCAGGCGTCACCAGGAACCGGGGTAACTACTGGTTGGCCACTGAAATCTGCTATTTCTCAGAATCGCCGCGATACTGTAAACTTTACGTATGCCCAGCAAACAATATATTATCCTGATGTGACCTCGCCTACAGACATGGTGACTGACTCTATAAATGTAAATGATGGCACGTACACTTATGGGTATAAAAAAGGCTCAGATAATGTATCCGCTTCTTACGTTAATGAGCAATTATTACAGCAGATAAACTTCAAAAATGGAAAGATAGTTTTTGTATTGGATACAGCAAAACGGAAAGATTTAATTGCTTTCAACACTATTGCCCATGGCTTGAAGGATATACAGGTGTGGGCTTATAATTTTCGCCTGAAAGCAATGGAGATACAAAAAACAATAAGATTTTTTACGAGCAATTTTAATTCCGGTGGCCTGAGAATGAAACTCGATTCTATACAGATACTCGATAAGGCTGGCAGCATCATCCAACATTATCGGTTCGGATATAATTATAGTGTTGCAATGCCCGCTTACGGTGCTTACGCAAAGGATTATTGGGGTTATTATAACGGTAAGACTGCTAACACTACACTTACACCACATATCACCGTACAAACAAGTATAAGCAATGGAACGGCGCACAGTTCAGTGACTATCGGAAATACCGATCCGAACAGCAGAAATTCAGATTCTACTTTTATGCAGGCATGCATGTTAGATACGATTAAGTACCCGACGGGAGGCTATTCAGTATTTACGTATCAAACTAACCAATATTTAAGTGGCGGTGTTTTGCAGCAGGCGGGAGGTCTGCGAATAAAATCGATCTCAAGCTATGATGGTGTCAGTGCGGTGCCAATAATTAAAACTTACCAATATGATCAAAGCCAGGCCAGGGCAAATTTTTATTTGAATAATTATTTCTTTTACAAAACACAGACAGAACAATACTGGGGAAGAATTGGAAATAACGGCGATGGTGGAGGAATTTCAAATTATGCCAGACTGCGCACCTTTGTTTCCAACCCAAGTATCGATATAGTTCCATGGGATGCTGCAAATGTAGTCTATCCCCATGTGACAGAATATATCGGCACACCCGGCACCAACATTGGCAAAACAGATTATTACTTTCGCGACCAGTCAGACACATATTTATACCCCTACATGTACCAGGAACAATATTTAGGCGGGTTAGCACAAACACCAATTATTAATAGTTATTTTTATGCAAGGGGGCAATTACTAACTAAGACCGAATCTCTCCGGAAAACAGATGGCACCTATCAAACGGTGATGAACACGAGTAATACTTATTCGGCTTTTCCCGCATCTACCTATTACAATGTGGGGTTAGTGGTGGTAAAAAACACTATAAATACCCCCCAACAATTTACCATAATTTATCCGAACAATTACGGTATTAACTGCATTCCGGCCCCTAATAATGATTTTGCAATGGGCAATTACCATATTGTATCGGACGACAATTACCTGGTTTCTACCACCACACAGGCTTACGATACAGCTGATCCGACGAAATATTCTACTTCGGCAGTTAGCTATAAATATGATGATACAACACATCAGCAAATAGCTAAGACAATCCATACTGATAGTAAGGGCAATATCCATATTACAAATAACAAATTTCCATATACTTACCTCAACGGAGGCGCAACCACAAACAACGCCATACTTGATAGCATGATCAATCGGCACATGTATGCGGTAGCCATTGAAAAAATCGATAGCTTAAAAAATCCAACTACATCTCTGAATGCCGTTACCGGTGGTCAATTGAACAGGTTCAAAAGTGGAACTATCCTGAATACAATAGTTCCTTCAACCATCAGCATTTTAGGAGTAAACCGGCCTGTAGCAGATTTTGTACCTTCCGTCATAACATCAGGCAATTTGGTTGGCGATTCCCGCTATACGCCAATGATCAGCTTCGATCAATATGATACACAAAATAATATTGCACAATACACGACACGAAATTCAACTCCCGTTTCTATTCTTTGGGATTATCTTTACGGCAATCCAATCGCCCAGGTAAAAAACTCCGGGGCTATTTCCTACGCTTATACAAGTTTTGAAGCGGATGGCAAGGGGAATTGGTCATACACCGGCACGCCGGTTGTTGATGCAACGGCACCTACCGGAAGTAAGGTATATCCGCTTTCTTCTGGCGCTGTTAATGCTGGTTTTGGAAATACTACAAATGATTATGTTCTTTCTTATTGGAGCAATAACGGCCCTGCATTGGTCTACTATGGTTCAGGATATATTACAGGAACTGCCATGGGTACCACAAGTAACTGGACCTATTATGAGCATAAGATACCTGCGGGCAGTTCTTACCCGACGATCAGTGGATCTACATCTATTGATGAATTGAGATATTATCCCGCAGCCGCCCAAGTAACCACTTATGCGTATGAACCAGCCGGTGTAACAGATATAGCGGATACCAAAGGTGGAGTCAGCAATTTTGAATACGACCCTTTTCAGCGTTTGAAAAATGTGAAAGACTGGTATGGCAATATCGTGAACAACTATAGTTACCACACTTATGATCAAACTATAGGCAACGATGCCACCAGCGGAACATTTACACGAAACAATTGCCCGCTTAATACCAGTCCTACATCCACAACATACGCTGTGCCAATAAATAAGTATTATTCTTCTACAAAAGCCTCTGCTAACGCCGAAGCGGTATACGATAAAAATGTGAACGGGCAGATCAAGGCAAATATTCTTTGCGGTTGCCCGATAACAAAGGTTAATATTACGCTATCCAATTCAACAGGGCATGGCGGCTACCAGGCTACGTTCACAGGCGGTACTAACCCGGTTTATAATTTCCCTTCCTCGGGTAGCCTGGTTGTCCAGGTAGATGCAGGCACTTATACCTCGGTTGCCATTAATGCGGTGGGGTCATTCACCGCAACGTTTACTTTGGGGGCCCGAACACCGGTCACTGCGCATTTTACATCATTTAGCATGGTCGTGATCTCGCCAACCAGTACTGATTCATCTATTTCTATTCAGTAAGGATCAGTCATGAAAAATCAACAGGAGAAGTCAAAAATAACGATCATCATTGTTCTACTGCTGCTGGCATTTACCGCAGCGCGGGCGCAGACGAACACGCAGAACTACATCATCACGAAAACGCCGCGTATCAGTGGCATCGTGAATGATAGCACACTGGCGGCGAATGCCAGTGACAAGACCAAGGTACAGATAGGGATCCAATACGTGG
>Ga0193753_10000135_pt1 | contig 69484 bp, 60 predicted proteins | sample H1c2metaG_FD_144925 | JGI IMG/M metagenome (GOLD analysis project Ga0193753, IMG submission 144925) | Soil microbial communities from a riparian zone of the East river system, Colorado, United States - H1c2 | ecosystem: Environmental > Terrestrial > Soil > Riparian zone | place: USA: East...
GATCTTGTCGAGGCCGGTCATGGCGCGGGCCTGCTCGGCGGTGTTGGTGATGGTGACGCCGCCCATCTGGGTCACCCCCGGTCGCCTGGTCGGCGTGGGCACCGCCGAGGCGGTCGCGCCCGGCGCCCTGGTCGTCGACGCGGGTGGCGCGGCCGGGGCAACCGGCGGGCTCTGGCCTGGTGGATGCGACGGAGACGCGGGCGAGGATCGCGGCCGACGCGCGCGCGGCGGTCCGCCGGCCACGGCGTTCTGGCCCGGGTCGGGCGCGGGGATCGATGCGTCGGCCGCGGTCGCCGGCTGCTCGGTCGCCGGCTGCTCGGTCGCCGGCTGCTCGGTCGCCGGCTGCGCGCCCGCGTCGCGGGTTCCTTGCCCCGCGGCAGGCTCCCCCGCCTGCGCGACCGCCGGCCCCTCGCTCTCCTCTTCGCGCCCGGCCCTGGTCATCAACGCCGCGATCAACACAATCGCCGCCGCCGCCGCCGCGCCGAGCGCCAGCCCTCCGATCAGCGCCCGCCTCGCCGCCGGCGTGCGCCGCGCCGCCGCCGCGTCCACGTCTCCGCCGCCGGTCGACGTCAGCGACGCGGCCAGCGCCTGCGCCATCGCGCGCGCGCCGGCGAACCGCTCGCGTGGGTCCTTGGCCAGCGCGCGCATCACCACCGCGTCGAGCGCGGGCGGGATCTCCGGGCGCACGTTCCGCATCGGCGACGGCGCCGCGCTGACGTGCTTCTGCATCATCTCGAACGGGCCGTCGGCGTCGAACGGCAGGCTGCCGACCAGCGCCTGGTAGAGGAGCACGCCGACCGAGTAGAGGTCGGCGGCCGGCCCGGTCGCGCGCCCGTGGATCTGCTCGGGCGACATGTAGCCGGGCGTTCCCAGCACGGCCCCGGTGCGCGTGCTCGGCGACACCGCGCCGGCCCCGGCCTGGCCGTCGGGCAGGAGCTTGGCGATCCCGAAGTCGAGCACCACCACCCGGCCCTGGCGGGTGACGAACACGTTGTCCGGCTTGAGGTCGCGGTGGACCACGCCCTGGTCGTGCGCCGCGGCCAGCGCGTCGAGCAGCGGGAGGGCGATCGCCACCGCGTGGGCCGGGTCCAGCTGCTTCAGCCGGGCCAGCATCGCCGCCAGCGGCTCGCCCGACAGCAGCTCCATGACGATGTAAGGCCGGCCGTCGGGCAGCGAGGCCAGGTCGAGCACGTTGACGATCCCCTCGTGGCGGATCCGGTTGACCACCTGCGCCTCGGCGAAGAAGCGATCGATGAGGTCGCGCCGGCCCGACGAGTCGCGCGACAGCACCTTGATCGCCACCCGGCTGCCGATGGTCGGGTGCACGCCCAGGTAGACCCGCCCCATGCCGCCGGCGCCGAGCAGCGCGGCGATCCGGTAGCTGCCGACCGCCTGGCCCAGCAGCGGGTCGTCCTCGTCGGCCTCGAGCAGGCGCGCGCCGTCGCGCTGGCAGAAACGATCCGTTCCCGCGAACGTCCCACCGCACTCCGGGCACACCGCCAGCGTCACCTGATCAGAATCCCTCCGCCTTGCCGATGATCTCGTTCATGATCTCGCGGGTGCCGCCGCCGATCGGGTAGAGGCGCGCGTCGCGGTACAGCCGCTCGACCAGGTACTCGCGCATGTAGCCGTAGCCGCCGTGCACCTGCACCGCCTGGTCGACCACCCACGAGCACGCGTCCGAGGCGGCGTTCTTGGCCATCGCGGCCAGGGCGGCGGCCGGCTCGCCGCGCGACGCGCGCACCGCGACCTCGCCGGTCAGCGCGCGCGCCGCGGCCAGCCGGGTCGCCATGTCGGCCAGCTTGTGGCGGATGACCTGGAAGCCGGCCAGCGACTTGCCGAATGCGCGCCGCTCGCGCGCGTAGGCCAGCGACTCGCGGTAGGCCAGCTCGGAGATCGACACGCACTGGCCGGCGAGGTGGACCCGTTCGGCGACGAAGTTGGCCATGAGCACCGGAAAGCCGGCGTTCTCCGCGCCGATCAGGTTGGCGGCCGGGACCCGGCAGTCCTGGAACGAGAGCTCGGCGGTGTCGCTCGCCCACCAGCCGGTCTTCTTGAGCTTGCGCGACACCTCGAACCCGGGCGTGCCGCGCTCGATGACCAGGATCGACACGCCGCCGTGGCCCTCGCCGCCGGTGCGCACCGCGGTGGTGACCAGGTCGGCGCGGCAGCCGGAGGTGATGAACGTCTTGGTCCCGCTGACCACGTACTCGTCGCCGCGCCGCACCGCGCGTGTCGCGAGCGAGGCCACGTCGCTGCCGCCGCCCGGCTCGGTGATCGCGAGCGAGGCGACCTTCTCGCCGCGCAGGACCGGCCCGACGAAGCGGCGCTTCTGCTCGTCGGTGCCGAAGCGGATGATCGGCGGCAGCGCGATGCCGTGGCTGCCGAGCCCGACCGCGGTGCCGACCGAGCGCCCGGCCACCACCATCTCGTCGGCCGCGACCAGCGCGTGAGTGAGGTCGCCGCCGCCGCCGCCGACCTCCTCCGGATATCCGACCCCGAGCACGCCCGCCTCGGCGGCGGCGCGGTAGAGCGCGAGCGGAAACTCCTCGGCCTCTTCCCACTCGGCGGAGCGCGGCGCGATCTGCGTCGACGCAAAGCGACGGACCTGGGCGCGCAGCGCCGCATGCTCCTCGCCTTCGAACAGATAGAGGCTCGCCATGGGGCCAGCTTACTCGAGCCCCGGCCCGCGGATCCCCGTCGGAATTGGTGTTATGGTATCGCCCGCGATGGCCCCCAAACCGCTCGCTTACAACGCCGTCCTGGTCCGCCGCGAGGACTTCACGCCCGAGCTCACGACCTTCCACGTCCGCTTCGACCAGGAGATGCCCGGCGGTCCCCCGCCGTTCGTTCCCGGTCAGTACGTGGCGATCGGGCTCAACAACGAGGTCAAGCCGGAGGTCGGCTCGGTGCGCCGCTCGATGTCGCTGGCCTCGGCCCCGGAGCAGCGCGGCGCGTACGAGTTCTACATCCGCTTCGTGAAGCACCCGGAGTCGGACAACCCGCTGACCCACCTCCTGTGGAAGATGTCGGTCGGCGACCGGATCTTCATGACCAAGAAGCCGGTCGGCGTGTTCACCCTCGATCACACGGTCGGCGCCGAGGATCGCCGCATGTGCATCTTCGTCGCGGCGGGCACCGGGCTGGCCCCCTTCGTCAGCATGGTGCGCAGCGACGTCCTGCGCGACCCGAAGGCCGACCTCAGCCGCTACGTGCTCCTGCACGGGGCGTCCTACCCGGACGACCTCTGCTACCGCGAGGAGCTCGAGCGCTACGGGCGCGAGAACGGGCTGCACTACTTCCGCACCATCAGCCGGCCCAAGGAGGCGCAGGGCTGGACGGGCGACGTCGGCCGGGTCGAGGACTACTTCCTGCCCGATCGGCTGGCCGACCTCGAGTCGCGCGTCGGCCTCGAGCCGGGCCACCTGCGCCCCGATCGCGCCGCGATCCTCATCTGCGGTCTGCAGGGGACCATCGGCGAGACGATCACGCGGATGGTCCCGCGCGGCTTCGTGCCGGACAACCACCGCATCCGCAAGGCGCTCGAGATCGCCGACGAGAGGCCGTCCACCATGTGGTGGGAGCAGTACGACAACACGCCGGTCATCGACATCGAGAACCCGGAGCTGGTCGCGCGCTTCAAGGACCAGCTGCAGGCCGCCTGGTCTCGCTGAGGGTCGGGCCGGCCATCCCCGGCGCGAGCAGGCACAGGTCGCCCAGCTCGTGCTGGAGGTAGCCGCCGGCCTGGGCCCGGCGCCAGGCCGCGTCGAGCAGCGGCGCCGGCGCGAACGCGCCGAGCAGGCGGAAGTGGCTCTCGGCCGGCGCGTGGATCCCGCTGATCAGCCCATCCACCGCGCGCAGCTGGCTGTGCGGGCCCAGCACCAGGTCGGTCGTGCCGGTGCCGCCGGCCCAGTGCCCATCGCGCGCGGCGCCCTCGAGCGCGCGAACCACGGTGGTGCCGACCGCGATGACCCGGCGGCCCTCGGCGGCGGCGCGGTGCACGGCGCCGGCGGTGGCGCGCGGGATGTGATAGCGCTCGGGCAGCGGCAGGGCGGCGTCGATCGCGGCGTCGCCGGTCGCGCTCAGCCCGGCCGCGTGGGTCAGCCAGGCCAGCTCGACCCCGCGCCGGCGCAGCGCGGCGAGGATCTGCCACGACAGCGGGCGACCGGCCGACGGCATCTCGACCGCCCAGGGCGGCCCGGCGTACGCGGTCTGCACCGTCCACAGCGCGAGGTCGCGATCCTGGTGGGCATACTGGACCGGGCGGCCGACCCGGTACAGCGCGGCGAACAGCGCGGCGCCGGCGCGGTCGAAGCGCAGATCGACCAGGCGCGGCGACAGCGGCGAGACCGCGGCGACCTCGGCGGCGAGCTCGCCGGCGGGCCGCCGGTCCGGCGCCGATGGATCGACGAAGCGGATCACGTCGCCGGCCGCGAGCTGCTCGGGCGGCGCGCGGTCCTCGGTGCGCGTGCGCCAGTCGCCCGGGCCGAGCACCACCGCCGGCCAGGTCCCGCCCTCGTCCGCCGCCGGTCCGGCCAGGCGGATCTCGACCGCGGCGCCCGACGGGGCGCGGCCGGCCAGCGAGGCGGGCAGGGTGGCGGCGTCGTTCAGGACCAGGAGGTCGCCCGGGAAGAGCAGCGCCGGCAGGTCGGTCGCGGCGCGGTCGAGCAGGCGCCCGTGGCGCGTGTCGATGGCGAGCAGGCGGACCTGGTCGCGCTCCTCGCGCCCGGCGCGAAGCGGCGCGGCCTCCGGTGTGGCCTCCGGCGCGGCACCGACGAGTCGCGCGGTCGCCGCGCTCGCCTGGCTCGCCGCCGGGATCACGGCTGCACCTCGAAGCGCGGCGCGATCAGCCTGGCCCCGGTCGGAGCGCGGGCCTCGCCGGCGCCGATCATCGCCGCGATCCGCGCCGCGATGTCGTCCGGATCCGCCAGCGTGGCGCGGTCCGCGTCGGGGATCGCGTCCGCGTGCATCTGCGTGTCCATCTCACCCGGGTCCACCGTGAGCACCCTGACCCCGTGCTCGGCCAGCTCCGCGGCCCACACCCGGCCGAGCTGATCCAGCGCCGCCTTGGACGCGGCGTACGCGCCCCAGGTCGGGTACGGCTCGATCGCGGCGTCGGAGCTGATGTTGACCACCACGCCGCGCCGGCGCAGCGCCATCGAGCCGGCCACGACCTTGCCGAGGCGGAACGGCCCGACCAGGTTCACCGCCAGCGCGCGCTCGAGGTCCTCGCAGTCGGTGTCGAGCAGCAGGCGGAGCGGGCTCGGCCCCAGCGTGCTGGCGTTGTTGATGAGGATGTCGATCGGCCCGACCAGGGCGGCGGCCTGGCCGGCCAGCGGGTAGATGGCCTGCTTGTCGCCGATGTCGGCCGCGATGGCGTGGGCGGTGCCGCCGGCGGCGCGGATGTCCGCCGCGGCGCGCTCGAGCGGCGCGGCGTCGCGCGCGACCAGGACCACGCGCGAGCCGGCGGCGGCCAGCCGGCGGGCCAGGGCGAGGCCGAGGCCGCGGCTGGCGCCGGTCACGAGGGAAGCGGTGTCTCGGATGTTCATGGTCCAAGCCTAGGTCGGCCCCGCCATCAAACCATCACCGTTGCCAATAGAATGGCAAAGGGTCACTCTACCGTCATGGACTCCGACGTGGCCGACAACCTCGCCCGCAACATCCGCCAGCTGCGCGAGGCGCGCGGCCTCACCCAGCAGCAGATGGCCCGGTCGTCGGGAGTGCCGCGCCCGACCTGGGCCAACCTCGAGTCCGGCAGCGCCAACCCGACCCTGGCCGTCCTCATCAAGGCGGCCGCCGCGCTGCAGATCTCGGTCGAGGAGCTGATCGCGGCGCCGCGGGCCAGCGCGCGCTTCTTCCCGGCCGCCAGCCTGACCGTCAAGCAGCGCGGGCTGGTCAGCGTGCGCAAGCTCCTGCCCGAGCCGATCTCCGGCATGGAGATCGACCGCATGGACCTCCCGCCGGGCGCGTCGATGGCCGGCGTTCCGCACACGCCGGGCACCCGCGAGTACCTGACCTGCGAGCTCGGCGTGGTCGAGCTGTCGGAGTCGGGCCAGACCTGGCGGGTCGAGCCGGGCGACGTGGTCGTGTTCCGCGGCGATCAGAAGCACGGCTACCGCAACCCCGGGCGCGTGCGCACCGTGGCCTACAGCGTGGTCGCGCTGGCCCCGGTCAACGCCGGCTGAGCCGGGCGCGGGCGATCAGGGCGGGCGATCAGGATCGATAGCCGGGGTCGATCCGCTCGAGCTTGCGCAGGAGGCCCGGCCACGCCAGCGATCCGCCGGCCGCGCGGGTGACCTGCATGGCCTGAGCGCGCACGCCGGCGATGATCCGTGGGTCGATCGGGATGAGCTCCGAGCCGCCCGCCTGGGCCCGCACCTGGATGAGGCACGAGGCCTCGAACAGGTACATGAACAGGAACGCGTCGGGGATGTTGTCGGCCACGGTCAGGAGGCCGTGGTTGCGCAGCATCAGGAAGGCCCTGTCGCCCAGGTCGCGAACCAGGCGCGGCTTCTCGTCGTCGCGCAGCGCCACGCCCTCGTAGTCGTGATAGCCGAGCGACGAGAGCACGAAGATGGACTGCTGCGAGATCGGCAGCAGGCCGGCCTTCTGGGCCGACACGGCGATGCCGTTCAGGCTGTGCAGGTGGATCACGCAGATCGCGTCCTCGCGGGCCGCGTGGATGGCGCTGTGGATGACGAACCCGGCCGGGTTGATCTCGTACGGGCTGTCCATCACCTTCCTGCCGTCGAGGTCGACCTTCACCAGGCTCGACGCGGTGATCTCGTCGAACGTCATGCCGTACGGGTTGATGAGGAAGTGGTGGTCCGGCCCGGGCACCCGCCCCGAGATGTGGGTGAAGATGAGGTCGTCCCAGCCGTGGAGGGCGACCAGCCGGTAGCAGGCCGCGAGATCGACTCGCTGCTTCCACTCCGCTTCACTCACCCGGGATTTCACCAGCGCGGCGTCCTCGGCCATGGTCTGTCCTCCTCGCGCGGCAGGATACACCGCCGCCGGCGCGCCCAGGCCGGCCAGCGCGCGGAGGAGAAAAGTCGCCCCCCGCCGCGACTGTGGCCAGGATCGGGGGATGGAGCTGGACCCACACCCGCCCGCGCGTCGCCCGGGGCGGCGACCGGCGCGGCGCGGGTCGCACTCCACGCTGCGCGGCTCGGGTCCGGCGCTGCGCGGGACGCGTCCGGCCCTGCGCGGGTCGCGCCCGGCGCGGCGGCCCCGCCGCCAGCTGTTCGGCTTCGTCCTGGTCCTCGCGTTCCTGCTCGCCGCCGGCGGCGCCGCGCTGTGGCTGACCCTGCCGGACGTCGACGGCCTGGCCCGCGCCAACCCGGAGACGACCGCCTTCATCGAGCTGCGCCGCACCAGCGCCCACGCCGAGGGCAGGCCGTTCCACCTGCGCTGGCGATGGCGCCGCCTGGACGAGATCTCGCCGTTCCTTCGCCACGCGGTGATCGACTCCGAGGACTCGCGCTTCTGGGAGCACGAGGGGGTGGACTGGGACGCGGTCAAGCAGGCCGCCGAGAAGAACTGGGAGGACCGCCGGCTCGGCCACGGCGCCAGCACCATCACCCAGCAGGTGGCCAAGAACCTGTACCTGTCGCCGTCGCGCAACCCGGTCCGCAAGCTGCGCGAGCTCCTCATCGCCCGCCGGCTCGAGCAGAGCCTGAGCAAGCGCCGCCTGCTGGAGATCTATCTCAACATCGCCGAGTGGGGAGACGGTGTGTTCGGCGCCGAGGCCGCCGCCCAGCGCTGGTTCAGCCGCAGCGCGGCGGCGCTCAGCCCGGCCCAGGCCGCGCGCCTGGCGGTGGCGCTTCCCGGTCCGCGCCGGTTCTCGCCGGCCACCCGCTCCGCCGCGCTCGCCCACAAGGCGGCGCGCCTGGTCCGCGCCATGCGCGAGGACGGCCTCATCGACGGCCCCGCCCTCGATCGCGCGCTGGTCGAGCTGGCCGCGCCTCGCTCGGCGCGCCGCTGACGCCCGCCGTCGTCGCCGCCGTCGCCGTTGCCGCGGTCTGCCCCCGCTCCCGCTTGCCGCCGCCCGGCGGCGCCGGAGACAATTCGCCGATGCGGCCGGCCGACGTCGCGGTCGAGGACGTGCACTGCTGGGTCACCCCGGCCCTGGCCCGCCGACGCCGCGTCCTCGAGGTCGGCTGCGGCGCCGGCGACCTCGCCCGCCAGCTCGGCGCCGACGGCTTCGAGGTCACCGCCCTCGACGTCGAGCTGGACGAGCCGGCCGAGGCGCCCGGGGTCACCTGGATCGAGGCCGATTTTCTGGCCTACGTCGACGATCCGTTCGACGCGGTCCTGTTCACCCGCTCGCTCCACCACATCCACGCCCTCGAGCGCGCCATCGACCACGCCGCCCGCCTGCTCCGGCCCGGCGCGCTGCTCCTGGTCGACGACTTCGACCACGAGGCGCCCGATCTCGAGACCGCGCGCTGGTACTACGAGGCGCTCGAGCTCCTCGCCGCCGCCGGCGTCTACACGCACGACCGGATCGAGGGCCTGGCCGACCAGAACCCGGTCGACCGCTGGCGCGCCGAGCACAGGCACAAGCCGCCGCTCCACGCCGGCGGCGCGATGATCGGCGCGATCGCGGATCGCTTCACCCGCGTCTCCACCCGGCGCGGCCCGTACCTGTACCGCTCGATCGCCTCCGGTCTGGAGCCGAGCCAGCGCGGCGCCGCCGTCGCCGAGCAGGTCTACGGGGCCGAGTCCCGCCGCCTGCAGGCCGGCGCGCTGGTCGCGGTCGGACTGCGCATCACCGGCGTGGCGCCGCCGTGAGGGACAGCCCGCCGCCGCCGCGCGCCTCCCACACCTCCGCGACGCCGCGCACCGGGGCCGGCTCGAGGCCGCCGCCCAGCTGCAGCTCCCAGTAGCCGACGTCGTGCCAGCCGCCCATCTTCCAGCCGGCCCGGTGGAAGGTGCCGCAGCGGATGAAGCCGGCCCGCGCATGCAGCCGCTCGCTGGCGGTGTGCCCGGCGGTGATGCCGGCCAGGAGCGTGACGAAGCCCTGCGCGCCGAGGAACGGGATCAACACCCCGTAGAGCGCGGTGCCGAGCCCGCGCGCCCGCCGCTCCTCGTCGATGTAGATCGACACCTCCGCGGTCCAGCGGTACGCGCCGCGCGCGCGGTGGGCGGAGGCCTTGGCGAAGCCGAGCACGTCCCCGCTCGATCGCGCGACCAGCCACGGATGGGTCGACGACGTCCTCTCCCACTCGTCGATCCACTGCTCGAGCGGCTCCGGCGAGGTGGCGAAGTTGGCGGTCCCGGTCTCGCCGGCGCGGTTGACCAGCGACGTGATCCGCTCCAGATCGCCGGCCCTGGCCAGCTCGATGGTGACGACTTCGTTCATGGCTCGCTCGACTCCTCTCGTCGGTCGAGACAGGCTAGCCTGGACGAGTTTTCGCGCCGGTTTCGCGCGCGTTTCTGCTCGCGGCGGCGCGCGCAAGCCAGCGGGAAGAAAGAAGTCAGGTCGACCACGTGCCAGGGCGCGGGGGCTGTGCGAAAGTCGGCGTCCACCTACCGGAGACCCCCATGCGCATGATCCTCATCGGACCGCCCGGCGCCGGCAAGGGCACCCAGGCCGCCCGTCTGGTCGAGCGCTACAAGATCCCCCACATCTCGAGCGGCGACATGCTGCGCGCGGCGGTCGCCGACGGCACCCAGCTCGGTCGCACCGCCGACGGCTACATGAAGGCCGGCCAGCTGGTCCCCGACGCCGTCGTCATCGGCATGGTCATCGAGCGCATCCGCAAGCCCGACTGCGCGGGTGGCTTCATGCTCGATGGCTTTCCGCGCACCCGGCCGCAGGCCGAGGCGCTCGATCAGGCGCTGGCCGAGGCCGGCATCGCGCTCGACTCCGTGCTCCTCATCGAGGTGCCGGACGAGCTCATCCTCGAGCGCATCACCGGCCGCCGCAACGACCCGCAGACCGGCGCGGTCTACCACCTGAAGTTCAATCCGCCGCCGCCCGACATCGCCGCGCGGGTGGTCCAGCGCAGCGACGACACCGAGGAGGCGTTCGGCGCGCGGCTGACCAAATATCATTCCGAGACGACCCCGGTCATCCCGTTCTACGAGGGGAAGGGGCTGCTCCGCCACGTGGACGGCAACGCCCGCCCTGACGAGGTCACCGAGCGCATCCTGCGCGCCCTCGGGTAAGATCGAGGGTCCGGCCCGCGCTTCATCCCCGGGCCGGCCGGCCCAGGCCGTCTCTCCGTTCACCCATCCAGCCACCGCGAAGCCGACCGAGTCCGAGGGCAATCCTCATGTCTGGTTTTTCCCACCGCGAGATCGACGCCCGCTGGCAGACGCACTGGCGCGACCGCGATCTGTTCGCGACCCGTCGCGACGGCGATCGCCCCAAGTACTACGTGCTCGACATGTTTCCGTACCCGAGCGGCGTCGGCCTCCACGTCGGTCACCCCAAGGGCTACGTGGCCACCGACGTGGTGGCGCGCGCGCGCCGCATGATGGGACAGAACGTCCTCCGCGTGATGGGCTGGGATTCGTTCGGGCTCCCGGCCGAGCGCCAGGCGGTCAAGGAAGGGCGACACCCGCGCCAGGTCACCGAGCGCAACGTCGCCACGTTCAAGCGGCAGCTCGAGGTGCTGGGCCTGAGCTACGACTGGTCGCGCGAGCTCGCCACCAGCGACCCGCGCTTCTACAAGTGGACCCAGTGGATCTTCCTCAAGCTGTACGAGAAGGGGCTGGCCTACCAGGCCGAGGTGCCGGTCAACTGGTGCCCGGCGCTCGGCACCGTCCTGGCCAACGAGGAGGTCAAGGACGGGCGCTACGTCGAGACCGGCGACCTGGTCGAGCGGCGGATGATGAAGCAGTGGATGCTGCGCATCACCGAGTACGCCGACCGCCTGATCGACGGGCTCGACCACATCGACTGGCCCGAGGGCATCAAGAAGATGCAGCGGGAATGGATCGGCAAGTCGGTCGGCGCCGAGGTGAAGTTCGCGGTCGACGGCTCGAGCGAGACCATCGAGGTGTTCACCACCCGCCCCGACACGCTGTTCGGCTGCACCTACGTGGTGCTGGCGCCGGAGCACCCGCTGGTCGACCGGCTGACCTCGCCGGCCGAGCGCGCCGCGGTCGAGGCCTACCGGCACGAGGTCGGTCGCCGGAGCGATCGCGAGCGGACCGCCGAGGCGGCCGACGCGCCCAAGACCGGCGTGCCGATCGGCGCGTCGGCGATCGTCCCGGTCAGCGGCGAGCGGGTGCCGATCTGGATCGCCGACTACGTGCTGGCCACCTACGGCACCGGCGCGGTGTTCGCCTGCCCGGCCCACGACGCGCGCGATCACGCGTTCGCGCGCCAGTTCGGCCTGCCGATCGTCGAGGTGGTCGAGGGCGGCGACGTGCAGGCGGCCCCGTACGCCGGCGACGGGCCGCACGTGCGGTCCGGCTTCCTCGACGGCCTCGACGTGGCCGGGGCGATCGAGCGCGTGATCGCCTGGCTGGAGGAGAACGGGCGCGGCCAGCGCTCGATCCGCTACCGCCTGCGCGACTGGCTGTTCTCGCGCCAGCGCTACTGGGGCGAGCCGTTCCCGCTCATCACCCTCGAGGACGGCACGGTGGTGCCGCTGCCCGAGGACGCGCTGCCGGTGCTCCTGCCCGAGCTCGACGAGTACCGGCCGACCGACGACGGCCGGCCGCCGCTGGCCCGCGCCGAGGAGTGGGTGCGCACGGTCGAGCCCGGCAGCGGCCGGCCGGCCCGGCGCGAGACCAACACGATGCCGCAGTGGGCGGGGTCGTGCTGGTACTACCTCCGCTTCATCAGCCCGGACCGCGACGACGTGGCGTGGGATCCGGCCGCGGAGCGCTACTGGATGCCGGTCGACCTCTATGTCGGCGGTGCCGAGCACGCCACCCTGCACCTGCTCTACTCTCGCTTCTGGCACCACGTGCTGTTCGATCTGGGCCTGGTGTCGACGCCGGAGCCGTTCCAGCGCCTGGTCAACCAGGGGATGATCCACGCCACCTCGTACCAGGACGCGCGCGGCAAGTACTACACGCGCGACGAGGTCGAGGAGCGCGACGGGCGCTGGTTCGTGCGCGGCACCGATGGCCAGGCCGGCGTCGAGGTCGAGACCAAGCGCGAGAAGATGTCGAAGTCGCGCCTGAACACCGACGACCCGACCGAGGTGTGCGAGCAGTACGGGGCCGACGCGCTGCGCCTGTACGAGCTGTTCATGGGGCCGCTCGAGGACGGCGGCGACTGGGACACCTCCGGCGTGGCGGGGGCCCGCCGGTTCCTCGACCGGGTCTGGCGCCTGGTGGTGGAGACCGACGTCGACGGCGACGACACCGGTCGGGTCAACCCGAAGGTCGTCGACTCGGCCGAGGGCGCCAGCCGCGCGCTCGAGCGCGCGCTCCACTCGGCGATCCGCCGGGTCGGCGAGGCGGTCGAGCAGCTGCGCTTCAACACCGCCATCTCCGAGATGATGATGTTCGTCAACGAGGCCACCCCGGCCGAGCGCGTGCCGCGCGCCTGGCTGGAGGCCTTTCTCCTGGTGCTGTCGCCGTTCGCGCCCCACCTCGCCGAGGAGATGTGGGGCCGGCTGGGCCACCAGGAGTCGCTGGCCTACGAGACGTGGCCGGTCCACGACGAGCGCGCGCTCGCGGTGGACACCATCACGATCGCGGTGCAGGTGGCCGGCAAGACGCGCGGCACGATCGACGTGCCGGCCGATGTGAGCGAGGGGGCGGCGATCGCGGCCGCCAAGGCAGATCCCAAGATCGCCCGTCATCTCGAGGGCAAGACCATTCGCCGGGAGATCTACGTGCCCGGCCGACTCGTCAACCTGGTGGCAACCTGACATGAGCAAACCTTCCTCCAATACTCCCTTCGTCCCGGTCCACTGCGCGGTCGTCACGGTGACCGACACCCGCACGGAGGAGACCGACACCTCGGGCAAGCTGGTCGTCGAGCTCCTGACCGGCGCGGGCCACCGCGTGGACGAGCGCGAGCTGGTGGTCGACGAGAAGCGCGCCATCCAGGACGTGCTCGCTCGCGTGCTGGGCCGGTCGCAGCTCGACATCGTCGTCATGACCGGCGGGACCGGGCTCACCCCGCGCGACGTCACGCCCGAGGCGGTCGCCCCGTTCGTGACCAAGCCGATCCCCGGCTTCGGTGAGCTGTTCCGCTGGCTCAGCTACGCCGAGATCGGGACCTCGACCATCCAGAGCCGCGCCGAGGCGATGCTGTGCGGGCAGACGCTGGTGTTCCTCCTGCCCGGCTCGCCGGCGGCGGTGCGCACCGCCCTGGAGAAGGTGCTGCTGCCGCAGCTCGACAGCCGCACCGGCCCGTGCAACTTCGTTCAGCTCCTGCCGCGGATCCGCGGCGAAGCCCCGTAGGCGGGGTCAGGTCGGGAGGAGGGTGGCATGCCGGTGGACGGGATCCTGGTGAACGATCGACTGTCGACGGCGCTGGCCGGCCGGCTGGCCCTGCAGATGAGCCTGTCGAGCCTGCCGATGGTCGAGGAGTGGATGGACGCGCCCCTGACCCGCTGGCTCGACAGCGTGCCGCTGCCGCCGGAGATGCCGGGCGGGTACGGGCCGCCGCTGGTGGTCTCGCTCGGCGCCGACGCGCTCATGGTCCGCTGGGCGGCGGCCGGTGCCCCGGCCGGCGTGGTGCCCAAGCTGGTCGACTACATGCGCCGGGCCGGCGCGGTGCCAGCCGACTTCAGCCAGGTCGACGCGATCGGGCAGGGGCTAGAGCCGGCGGTGGTCGGCTCGTGGGTCGAGGCCCGCCCGGGCGCGGTGACGACCGGCTGGTTCGTCGCCGACCGGATGGATCCCGTCGGCGTCCGCGACCTCCTCGGCGAGGGAGCCTGGCTCGAGCAGCTGGGCGGCGGAATCCTCCGGGTCGGGCGCTCGATCGGCCCCGATCCCACCACCGACGTGGTGGTCGAGCTCCCCGGCGAGGAGCGCAACGAGCAGCTGGCCGCGGCCGCGGCGGCCTTCGCCCGCTGCGGACTGGCCTTCGATCAGGAGGCGGCCGCAAGGCTGGCCGGCATCGAGATCGCCCTCGGCGCGCGAGCGAGAGCTGGCCAGGTCGTCTCCGCCCGCCTCATGGTAGTCCGCCCCGGCCCCACCGCAGCCGGCGAGACCTGCGGAGCCCTCGGCCTCACCCTCGCCCCCGCCGTCCAGATGGTCGAGCGATCCATCGGCGCCAGCGAGGTGGCAATGATCGAGCTGGAGCGAAGTGAAGACGGCGCCGCGGTAGCGCTCGAGTACGTGGCCGGCTCCGCCCGAACCAACGCCAACTGATCACCGAGCCAGCCAGGCGAGCATGCGGCGCGACCAGCTCATCGCCCTGGCCGACGCCGCGCTCCTCGCCCAGTGCCAGATCGATCGCCTGCGCGGCCCCGGCCCCGGAGGCCAGAAGCGAAACAAGACCGAAAGCTCCATCCGCCTCCGCCACACCGCCACCGGTCTGGCCGCGATGGCCGGCGAAAGCCGATCGCAACCGGAGAACAAGGCAAGAGCCCTGCGCCGCCTGCGAGAGAAGTTCGCCTTCGACCTGCGAGAAGAGGTCGAGCTCGACGACTACCAGCCACCCGCCACCCTGACCGCCGTCCTCGAGCAAGACCCGGTCCGCAAGAGCGACAGGTGGCTGCGAAGCCCCGACTACCTGCAAGCCATCGGCAACCTCATCGACCTCTACCAGGCCCTGGGCTGCTCCCTCCCCGAAGCCAGCCGCCGCCTCCAGGTCGGCCAGGGCCGCCTCGATCGCCTGGCCCGGGTGGATCCGCGCCTGGCCCGCAAGCTGGGCGAGCTCAAGACCGCCCACCGAGGCCGCCCGGTCGTCTGACCGTTCCCGGATCCGCGCCGCACCCGGTCAGGTCGCCCCGCGGGGCGCCTCGTGCAGCTCGACCAGGTTGCCGTCGGGGTCCTCGATCTGGATCTGGCGGCCGCCCGGGCCGACCTCGATCTTGCCCCGGACGCGAACGCCGGCTTCGGTCATGGTCTTGATGCTGGCGTCGAGGTCGTGGATGTAGAGGACGATGCGATTCCAGCCGCCCGGCTCCTGCCGCTGGCCGTCGAGCGGGCGCGAGCCGGAGCTGCCCGGGCCGCTCAGCAGCAGGCGGAGCTCGCCGCGGAGGACCGAGGCGAACGCGGAGCCGGCCCGATGCTCGAGCTGGAAGCCGAGGCGGCGGGTGTAGAAGTCGAGCGACCGCTCGACGTCGGTCACCTGATAGCGGACCACGGCCGCCGATTCGCCGGTCCGCGGCCGCGACTCGCTCGGCCTGGCGTCGGGCTGCTCGTGCAGGCCAGATGCGTTTCCTTCGTGGTTCATGCAACCTCCGATCACCAGCGCGACGAAGAGCGCCGGCGCGAATCGACTCCACTCCTGTCGGGAACCGCCCATCGCGACCTCCTGGGCGAACTCTAGGCTGCGAGGCGGTCGGGGTATTGGATGATTTTTACCCCCGGCGGGCCACGGCGGCCTCCGGGGCGGGGCCAAGCACGACGTGGTTCTCCTTGACCCGATCGCCGCGGTGACGGTGGAGGTCGGCCGGCGAGGAGCCGGAGAACTCGACGAAGTCGCGGATCATGTGGGACTGGTCGCAGTAGCCGGCGGCGACCGCCAGTCCTGCCCAGTCGGCCGAGGTGGCGCGGCGGGCCAGGGCCAGCGCGCGCTGGAAGCGCCGGACCCGCGCGAACCGCTTCGGCGTCATCCCGATCTCGGCGCCGAAGATCTCGATGAAGCGGCGGTGACTCAGGTCGGCCCGCGCCGCCAGGTCGCCGACGCCGACCGCGGTCCGCTCCAGCTGATCGAGCGCGCCTCGCACCGCGCCGTGACGCCGGGGCGGCCGGTCCAGCCGCGCGACCAGCGCCTCCTCGAGCACCGCGAACCGCCGCTCCGAGGTCGGCGCCGCGCACAACCGCTCGCGTAGCTCGGCCGCTCGCCGCCCCCACAGCGCGTCCAGGTCGACGTGAGCGTCGGCCAGCGCGCCGGCCGGGACGCCGAGGAACGGGGAGGCGCCCCCCGGCCGGAAGTGCACGCCGATCACCGACGCATGCTCGAGCGTGTCGACGACGAAGAAGCCGCGATACGCGCCGGACACGATCGCCCCCGAGAGCCGACGGCACCGGTCGCCGTGCACCGGGTCGTAGATGCGGATCTCGTCCTCGACCAGGTTGACGACCAGCTCGATCGTACCGCTCGGCAGGATGCGCTCCCTCGTGTGATGAGGGGCGTCGTTGAGGCACCAGAGGTTCTCGACGAAGCCGGCCAGCGGAGGCGCCGGGATATGGGACCGGTACAGCATCGCGACGGGAGGTCAGCCGGCAGCTCGACCGGCACCCACTTCATGTTGCCCCGGAAACGCGCGCCCCGCCGCCCTTTCCGGTCACCGGAATGCCGAGGTCCTCCGAGTCGATGCCGCGGGCGATGATCCGGCGGTGCGCGACGTCCGAGGCGGGCGGCGCGGCCTGCCTGACCCGCAGAATGATCGGCCTCGAGGTTCGCCTGGCTCAGGCGTTGATGCGCTTGAAGTCGGCGACGATCTCGGTCATGACCTTCTTCGCGTCGCCGAAGACCATCATGGTGTTGTCGAGGTAGAAGAGGTCGTTGTCGATGCCGGCGAAGCCGGTGTTCATGCTTCGCTTGATGACCATGACCGAGCGGGCCTTGTCGACGTCGAGGATCGGCATGCCGTAAAGGGGCGAGTCGACCTTGGTCCTGGCGGCCGGGTTCACGACGTCGTTGGCGCCGAGCACGATGGCCATGTCGGCCTCGGGGAAGAGCGGGTTGACGTGCTCGAGCTCGAGGAGCTGGTCGTAGGAGACGTCGGCCTCGGCGAGGAGGACGTTCATGTGGCCGGGCATCCGGCCGGCCACCGGGTGGATGGCGAACTTCACGTCGCAGCCGCGCGCCATCAGCACCGTGGCCAGCTCCTTGACCGCGTGCTGGGCCTGGGCCACGGCCATGCCGTAGCCGGGCACCACGATGACCAGGCGGGCGTCCTCGAGCATGGTGACCGCGTCCTCGACGGTGTAGGCCTTGACCTCGCGGGCCGGGCCGGCGTCGCCGGCCTTTGCGATCGTCTGGCCCATGCCGCCGAACAGCACGTTGGCGAACGAGCGGTTCATCGCCTTGCACATGATGATCGAGAGGATGAGGCCCGACGAGCCGTCGAGCGCGCCGGCGATGATGAGGAGCTTGTTGTTGAGCACGAAGCCCATCGCCGCGGCGGACAGGCCGGCGTAGGAGTTCAAGATCGCGATCACGGTCGGCATGTCGGCGCCGCCGATCGGCATGACCAGGAACAGGCCGAAGCCGAGCGAGGCGGCCATGAGCACGTAGAGCGCGACCTCGTGGCCCGGGTTGATCGTCATGTAGATCGCCGACACGATCGCGACGATGAGCGTGCCCATGCTCACCGCGTTGCGGCCCGGGTAGATGATCGGCTTGGTCGAGACGATCTCCTGCAGCTTGGCGAAGGCCAGGAGGCTGCCGGTGAAGGTGAGGTAGCCGAGCAGCATCTCGGCGGCCAGCGCGCCCATCACGAACCTGGGGATGTTGGGGGCGAACTCGAGGTACTCGGCGGTGCCGACCAGGCCGGCGGCCAGGCCGCCGAACGCGTGCGACAGCGCGGTTCGCTGCGGGACCGCCGTCATCGGCATGATCAGCGCCATCGGGATGCCGATGACGGCGCCGATCAGGACCGCGCCGACGATCCAGCCGTAGGCGCTGAGCCCGTAGTGGCCGGGGAGCAGGGTGCCGGCCACCGCGAGCACCATGGCGAGGCTCCCCGCCCAGTTGCCCTTCCGCGAGGTGCGGACCTGGCCCATCCACTTGATGGACAGGACGAACAGCGCGGCGCCGACCAGGTAGACGTAGTGCTGAGCGTTGAGGGCGCTCATGGTCTAGTGACCTCCCCGGGCGGTGCCCTCGTCCTTGCGCTTGAACATGCGCAGGATGCGCTCGGTGATCATGAATCCGCCGATCGCGTTGATGGACGAGCAGGTGATGGCGAGCGCGCCCAGGAGCGTCGTCGTGTGACTCATGCCGCGCCCGGTGATGAGCAGCGATCCGACGATGGCGATGGACGAGATCGCGTTGGTCAGCGACATCAGGGGCGTGTGCAGGAGCCGCGACACGCCGCGGATGAGCTCGAGGCCGAGGAAGCTGGCCAGCACGAAGACGAAGAGGTTCTCGACGATGTCTGACTGAGACAGTTCATGCATTTGGGGAATCTCTCCGGGATCCGGGGATCGGTGGTAACACGCCAGGCTGCGCGAGCGGACCAGGGGGGCGCGCGGAAAACGATGGGGACATGTGGGGATGGCGGCCTCGTCCCGCGCCCGGGACGGGTCCGAATAATACTCAAGGAACGCTCCCGCGCGCTGGCCCGGGCACCACTCCTCGCGTGTCATCCTGGATGGGCGTGGCGCGCGCCAGCAAGGTACGGAGCTGTCCTCCCGAGGCCATCCTGGATGGCTGCGATCGGAAGGTCGTCGCGCTGGTCAACCGGATCCGCGCCCTCATCCAGGACATGATCGACGGCGTCAGCGAGGTGGGTGATCCCGCCGGCCGGCGGATCCGATTTCGCCGCCGCGGCGACTTCGCGTTCGTTCAGCCGATGGAGGACCACGTGCGGCTCGGGTTCGAGTACGGCGCCGCGCTGCCCAACTTCGGCGGCGTTCTCGAGGGCGACGGAAAGCGAGTCCGTCACCTGACGATCCGCTCGAGCCGCGCGGTCACCTCGATGGGGGTGAAGACGCTCTTGTCGGCGGCGCTGTTCGACGACGACACCCACGGCTTCCGCCGGCGCGCGGCGAAGCGCTGACCCCGCGATCGCGCCGCCCGCGGAGCCGAAAATGCGACCGCGTCCGCTCCAGTGACGGAGGGACGCGGCCTGTAGCTACCGGCTCAGGGTTGGCCGGTCAGCGCTGGTGCGAGCGCGGTCGGCGGCGATCGGCCGGAGACCTGTCCTTGTCCTTGTCCTTGTCCGCCGGGGCCGGTCGCCCCTTCGGCGCGACCCGCGGAGCCGGGCGCTCGCGCACCTCACGGCCGCGCGGCGGCGGGGCCTGTCGCTGCTGCGGCTGCTGCTGCGGCTGCGGGCGCTCGCGCACCTCACGTCCGCGCGGCGGCGGGGCCTGTCGCTGCTGCGGCTGGGGCTGCGGCTGCGGGCGCTCGCGCACCTCGTGTCCGCGCGGCGGGGCCGAGCGCGGCTGCGGGCGCTCGCGCACCTCGCGCCCGCGCGGCGGCGCCTGGCGGTCGCGGACGTCGGGCCGTCTCACGTCGGGCCGACGCGGATCGGGCCGACGCGGATCGGGCCGCCTCGGATCGGGTCTGCCGACGCCCGGGCGCCGCACGTCGGGGCGCGGCGCGCCCGGCCGGCGGGTGCGAGCCGGCAGCTCGCGCCGCGACTGCGTGATCTCGCGATGGCGCGGCCGCGCGATCCGCTCGTTGTGCACGCGTCCGCCCTGCAGTCGCACGCGCGCCACGATGCCTGCGCGCGGCGGCCGCACGCGGATCGGCCGCACCTTGAACCGCGCCGCGCGCTCGAAGCTCGCCCCGCGCGGGCCGCTGAACCAGTACGAGCGACCCGAGCGGACCCGGTAGCGCACTGGTCGCGTCGACCGGTAGTAGCGGCCGGGGTTGCGGATCACGTAGCGGCGGATGTCGCGCCGGTTGAGGTCGCGCGCGTTGGCGAACGTCCACACGGTGCGGTGGTGCCGCGGCGCGAGCGGCGCCCAGCCGACCACGTCGCCGCCGAACCGCCAGTCCACCCAGGCCGGCGCCCAGGTCGACCCCGGCACCCAGACCCAGCCGTAACCGGTGTCGCGGTACCAGCGACCGTAATGGAACGGAGCCCAGCCCCAGTTCCAGTCGCTCTGGAACATCCAGCCCACGTCGGTGTACTGCCACTGACCGTTGCTGGAGTACGGGACGAACGCGGCGCCCACCACCGAGCGCGACGGCACCCAGATGAGGCCGTAGCTCGGGCTGCGCACCCAGCGCCCGTAGGGACGCAGGCTGTCGTAGAACGTGTCGACCGACGCGTCCTCCTGGGGCGGAGCGCCCGGGTCCGCCTCGTAGGCGCCCGAGTCGTCGTAGCCGCCCGGCGGCTCCTCGTACGGCTCGCCCGACGAATCGTCGGGGGGCTGCTGCTCGGTGTCGTCGTACGACTCGTCGTAGGGCACGTCCGACTCTTCGGAGCCCTCTGGTTCGTAGTAGGAATCCCCTTCCTGATCGCCGCCGTACTCCTCTGGACCCTGCGCATGGGCGGACTTGAGTCCAATGCACCCGACGAAGACTGTCGCGGTGAATAGCGCGAAACGCTGCATCACGAGCTCCTCCTTGGACCGGGCGGATCGCAACGCGAATTCACACCCCGTCGCAGGACCTGGTGCACATCGCGGGCCGCCCCCACACGGTAGGGGTAGCACACCTACGTTCAGAAAGCGGAGCCCCGCTCACTCAGAACGGGGTGCCGTCATTCCGCCGGTTGGGCGAAGAAGCGAGATCGCTCACATCGTCGTGGAGGGCGAAGGCGCTTCCCGAATCGCCGTCCACGGTGCGCGTCATCGACACACCGTCACGCCCGGTCAGGGCACTGGTGTAGCTGAATGACGCCACCACGGCGCCCCCCGCGTCGCGCAGGACCACCGAGTCGCCGCCGTTGGCGAGGGAGAGCGCGCCGGTCGAGGCGGACCGGGTGTCGGGGTCGGTGCTGTCGCCGGCGGTGACCACGATCGACGAGCCGGCGCGGAGGACCTCCCCGCTGGCGAAGACGTGGCGCACCGAGGTCGAATCGGACAGGGTGAACCCGCCCAGATCGGCGTCCTCGGCGCCGGGGTTGTACAGCTCGACGAACTCGCCGTCGGTGTTCGAGCCGGGCTCGTTGGCGAGGATCTCGTTGAGGACGATCTCGGCCGGGCCGGTGGACGCATCGGGCGAGCCGGCGTCGGGCACTCCGGCATCCGGCGTCCCTGCGTCGGGCGTCCCCGCGTCGGGCACTCCGGCATCCGGCGTCCCCGCGTCGTCGTCGATCGCGAAGTCGACCAGCACCGCCATGTGCTGCATCGACGGCGCCCCGCTGTCGCCTCGCTGGGCCGGCGCGAGGTCGCCGATCGGATCGTAGACCCGGGTGTCGACCACCAGGCCGGTCGGGAACTCCTGGTCGCCGATGCGGGTCGGCACGCGCAGCGCGGCCAGATCGGGATCCGGCAGCACGTGGTCGTACGGCTTGGCGCGCGACTGGTTGGTGTTGGGGTTGCCGTCGTTGTCGACCGGGCGTGGTCCGTCGACCACGACCACGTCGGCGAGCTCGTCGAACGCGGACTCGGCCATGCTGCCGGTGTTGAGGTCGCCGCCGATGACCAGCAGATCGCCCTCGGGCACGACGTCGCGGATCGTCCCGCTCAGCTGGATCGCCTCGGTCCGGCGCCGTGCGGTCGAGGTGGTCAGCAGGTGCACGCTCACCCCCCACAGATCGCGAGGGCCGGGCACATCGATGCGGGCGAACACGAACTCGCGGTCCGGCGCCTCCGAGTCGGCCCAGGCGCCGGACTCGACGATCGGGAACCGGCTGATGACCGCGTTGGGGATGCGGCGATCGGGCTCGCGGAAGACGGAGAACTCCGGGCCGAAGGTGTCGTCGACGAAATCGCGCAGCGCCGCGTCGGAGTCGTCGCCGACGTTCATCTCCTGGATCAGCACCAGGTCGGCGCCGGTGCCGGCCAGGATGCGCTGACCGTGCCCGGCGTCGTAATCCTGTGGCCCGCCGCTGGTCAGGTTGGCGGCGGCCACGCGCAGGACGCCGTCGGTGGCGCTGGCGGCGGCGCTGGCCGCGGCGGTGGCGCGCTCCGGTTCGGGCTCGGCGGTGGAGCATGCCGCGGCGCCGACCAGGGCGGCCGACGCGGTCAGGATCGCGGCGGAAAAGAGCGAGGAACCAGCGAGACCAGCGAGACGAGCACTGCGAAGGACCGACATTGGCACCACCTCCTCGCGCGCCCGGCAGCAACACGCGGAGCCAGACCAGACCAGAACCGACACAATACGACGAGTAGGCTGGATTACAGAGTCGGAGCGCCAAAAAGCGCCGGGACGGAGGGATCTGCGCCGAAGCCGATGTCGGGCATGCGCGCCGGTGCGCGCACACGGCGGGGCGACGTCGCGGGTCGTGGTCGCGGGTCGTGGTCGCCGGTCGTGGTCGCCGGTCGTGGTCGCGGGTCGTGGTCAGCCGCGTCGCGCCGCCTGGTCGGCGACTGGCGTCGGCATCTCGCGCGCCGAGACATCGAGCGCGATCGTGCGGGCCAGCGCCGCTCGCTCGCCGCGACCGTCCTCGCCGCCGTTGCCGTTGCCTTTGCCTTTGCCACCGCCCTTTCCGTCGCCGTCCGCGTCCTGGCCTCGGCGCGGATGATCTCGCCACCACGCCTCGGCGTCGGCCGCGGTCCACAGCCCGGCTGCGCTCGAACGCTCGAGTCGGTCCCGCAGCGCGCGGGCCCCGGGCGGGCGCGCGTCAGGCTCTTTCTCGAGGCAGGCTAGCACCGCATCCTCGAGGTCGACCGGGATCGGTCGACCGAGCGCCACCGATGGGCGGGTCGGTGTCTCGTGGAGGTGCATGCTGCACACGTCGAGGATGTTCTTTCCGGCGAAGGGCGGGCGCCCGACCAGGAGGAACCAGGCCATCGCGCCGAGCCCGTAGAGGTCGCTGCGGCGGTCGACCGTGGCAGGCGCGCGGATCGCCTCGCGCGACATGTAGAGGGGCGTGCCGGTGATGCGGTTGGCGGCGGTGATCGCGGTCGCTCCTGCCTGGTCGCCGGTGTCGATCGTCTTCACCAGCCCGAAGTCGAGGATCTTGGCGAACTCGTGCTCGCCGCTGCGCGGCGAGACCAGCACGTTGGCCGGCTTCACGTCGCGGTGGACCAGGCCGAGGTCGTGCGCCTCGGCCAGCGCGCCGCAGATCTGGGCGACCACGTGCACCACTCGCCCGGGCGGCAGCGGACCGTCGCGCGCGACCAGGCGCTCGAGGTCGGTCCCGTCGAGCAGCTCCATCGCGTAGTAGAAGATGCCGTCGCGGGTGCGGCCGTAGTCGTAGATCGCCACCGTGCCGGGGTGGGTGAGGCGCGCGGTCAGGCGGACCTCGCGCTCGAAGCGGCGGATCTCGTCCTCGCCCATGCGATCGGGTGGCAGGAGCTTGACCGCGGTCGGCCGGCGCAGGAGCGCGTGGCTGGCCCGCCAGACCTCGCCCATCCCGCCCTCGCCGATCTTGGCCTCGAGCCGGTACTGGCCCATCACCCGCGCCTCGCGGGCCTCGCGGCGCAGCCCGAAGATCGTCTGCGAGGCCAGCGCGCCGACCGCGATGCCGACCAGGCTCCAGCACGCGGTCGGCACCGCGCTGGTCAGGACCTCGGCGCCGGGCGGGCCGCGCCACACCGCGAAGCCGACCACCGCGGCGCCGGCGACCTGGCCGATGAGGATCGTGCGGCGCGCCGTGCTCGGCACGACGATCGCGCGGGTCAGCATGCCGGTGTTGAACGAGAGCAGCGCGATGAAGACGCCGACCGTGGGAGAGGTGGCGCCGCCCGCGCCGGCGAACAGCGTGATGATCGCGAGCGCGGAGGTGGTGTCGAGCCAGTCGAGCACGCGCGGCGGCAGCCGACCGCGCCGGGTGGTCAGCCACAGCGCGCCGGCGGTGAGCGCGCCGGCCAGGTGGAGGCTGCCGCCCGGTCCGAGCGGCGGGTACTGCCCCGCCTTGCCGCCGCCGTTGAAGACGTAGAGCGCGGCGAGCGCGACCCAGGCGATCGCGGAGAGCAGGAAGAGCGCCTTGCCGAAGGTGGCCAGCCGCGACTGGAAGAAGGCGCGCGCCTCCTCGCTGTCGGCGACGGTGCTGGCGGCCGAGGTCAGCGCGCTGGCGGGGCGGTCGGACACGCGCGGAGTATAGGCGGCACCCCGGTGGCGCGCCGCCCGGGTCGACCGGGCGCGCCGGCTCGAACGGCCTCAGACGGCGCGCGGGGAGAGGTCGGCGCGGATGCGATCCAGCCCGCGCTGCATCCAGCGGCGGAACAGCAGCAGCACCGGCGCGGCGGCCGGGACCGCGAACAGCGAGCGGAGCTGGAAGATGTAGAGCCACTCCACGTCGGTGCCGCCGCCCTCCGCGTCGGAGAAGGTCCAGCACGCCTCGCCGGTCCGCACGATCAAGGAGAACGGCGGGCGCAGGCCGCGCACCCAGCGATAGCGGTGCACGCGCGGTCGATCCGCCTCGAGGATCTCCTCCTCGATGACCGAGCCGTCCGACATCGACACGCGCCGCTCGGCGCCGGCGGTCAGCCCGCCGCTGCTGGTCATCTCGGCCCGCTCGATCCCGGGGATCGGGCCGTACTTCTGCAGCGTGCGGGCGAGGGTCTGGTTGGCGACGGCGAAGTCGTAGACCTCGGCGCGCGGCCGGCGGATGGTGACCGCGGCGCGAGTGCGGAGCCTCATCGTCGTCATGCTAGCCGCACCCGCCGCAAGCGGCAACCCGCCCCCCGGCGGCGCGGTTGACAGGTCGTGGCCGCGCCTCTACAGGCACATCGATCGACGGAACCCAGATCGGGACGAGACCGAGGAGGATGCGATGAGCGACCTGAATTCGATCGACAAGGAACTGAACCAGCAGATCACCCAGGGCAAGGCGCTCGATGCGTTCGAGACGTACTACGCCGACGACGTGGTGATGCAGGAGAACACCGACGACCCGCGCAAGGGCAAGGCGGCGTGCCGCGAGGCCGAGCACCAGTTCTTCGCCAGCATCGAGCAGGTGCACCGCGTGGAGCTGATCAGCGCCGCGGTCGGCGCCGACGTCAGCTTCTCCGAGTGGAGCTTCGACTTCACTTACAAGGACGGCAACCGCCGCAAGATGGAGCAGGTCAGCCGTCGACGGTGGAAGGACGGCAAGGTGGTCGACGAGCGCTTCTACTACAAGGCGGGCTGAGCCTCCGGCGCGAGGGCGCGGGCCGGAGGTGTCGTGCTCGGACGCAAGCCGGCAGAAAATGCCGGACGGGATGCGGCATCCACCCCCTTTCGCCCACATGTGCGACGCCAGCGCGCGGCGGGCAGGGCAGGGTGATCGACCCGCTCCTCCCCGTCGCTCGCGCGGTCGCCATGCGGCGGCCCGGGTCCGCCCGGCGGATGGATCCGACCCACCCCAGACGATTGTTCACCCCGGGCGGGGCGATATAGACTGAATCCGGTCCTGGGCGCGTGTGGTGCGTATCAGGTCGAAGCACGACGGAGGGTGAGGGTTCAGGCGAGGATGGGGGGTAGTTACAGCTTCAGCAGCGGGGGCGCTGTCTATCGCTTCAGTCGACGGATCGGCCGGGGCGGGATGGGCGAGGTCTACCTCGGGTTGCAAGAGGGCATGGGTGGCCTCGAGCGACTGGTCGTCATAAAGCGCATCTATCCCCACTTCGGCGAGGATGAGCACTTCACTCGCATGTTGCTCGAGGAAGCGCGCCTCGCCGCCTCGATCCGCCACCCGAACGTCGTCCAGATCCACGACATCGGACGCGACGACGACGGCTACTTCATCGCGATGGAGTACCTGTCCGGCGAGACGCTGGTCTACATCACGCGCGCGCTGCGCGCGGCGGAGTCGTCGGTGCCGCCGGCGATCGCGTGCCGCATCGGCGCCGAGGTCGCGGCCGGCCTCCACTGCGCTCACACCGCGACCGATCCGGCCGGCCACCCGCAGCCGATCGTCCACCGCGACGTCACCCCCTCGAACCTCATCGTCTGCTTCAACGGTCTGGTCAAGATCGTCGACTTCGGCGTGGCCAAGGCGACGCTCCACGAGGGCCACACTCGCGGCGGCGTGAAGGGCAAGATGTCGTACCTCGCGCCGGAGCAGCTCTACGATCAGCCGATCGACGGCCGCACCGACGTGTTCCAGCTCGGCATCTGCCTGCACGAGCTGCTGACCGGCGCGCGCCTTTTCAAGGGCGACAACGACCAGCAGCGCGCGATGGCGGTGCTCGAGCAGGAGATCCCGCCGCCCAGCCAGCTCGACGCTTCGATCCCCAAGGCGATCGACGAGGTGGTCCAGTGGGCGCTCGAGCGCGAGCCGGACCGCCGCCCGGCCAGCGCCGACGAGCTGCGCCGCGCGCTCGAATCGGCCGCCAACGACCTCGGCGGGGTCAGCGCGCACGACCTCGGCGAGTGGATGAGGAAGTCGTTCGCCGAGCGGCTGGTCGAGCGCACTCACTTCGAGCGCCAGTGCGTGGCCGAGATGCGCGAGGTGCGCACGTCGGGCGTGCGTCCGGTCAGCCAGCTGGCGTCCACCACCGCCGAGCTCGCGAAGCAGGACGACCTCGCCCCGGTTCGCGAGCTGCATCCGCCCGCCCGGGTGCCCTCGCTCTCGCCGCCGCCGCCCGGCGACAGCGACTCGCTGCCGGCGTACCAGGCGGGCCGCTCGCAGCCGTTCACGCTGACCAGCAGCCACGGCACGCCGCCGCCGACCCATGTGCCGCCTGCTCCGGCGATCTCGGTCGGCCGCTGGGCGCTGATCGGGCTGGTCGGCGTCTGCATCATGGTGTCCGGAATGGCGGTGGCGTGGCGGCTGAGCTCGCCCGGGTCGGGCGCCGGCGCGCCGGCCCAGGCCCGGCCGGCCCCGCAGCCCGCGCCACCGCGACCGGCGCCGGCGCCGGCGCCGCCCGCGCCGCGCCGGTTCGAGGTCGTGATGACGACCGCGCCGGCCGAGGCGATCATCGAGCTCGACGGGGTGGTGGTCGGGCGCGGCACCTACCGGACCAGCCTGCCGGTGGACGGCGCGCGCCACATCCTCAACATCCGCGCCGACGGCCACGAGACGGTCGCGCTCGACTTCTCCGATCGGCCGCCGCCCCCGCGCGTGGTGCTCGATCCGGTGCGCGCGGCCCCGAACCCGACCCGCCGCGCCGGCGATCGCGCCGCCCGCCGGGGGACTCCGCCGACGGTCACCGGCAAGCGCCCGGTCAAGCAGCGCCCGCGCGCGGCGGACAGCGAGGAGGCCGCGCTGACCGACAACCCGGATCCGTGGGCCGACGACCCCGGCAAGAACGACAGCGACCGATCACCCGAAGGAACTCCATGAGCAGCACCAGGAGCCGCGCGTTCGCCGCCATTGCGGCGCTCGCCTTCATCGCCGCCGCGCCGGCCGGGCAGGCGCGCGCGGATCAGCCGGGCGCCCCCGGCACCGACGCCGATCAAAAGGCGCGCGAGCTGTTTCGCCTGGCCGAGAGCCACTACGCCGCCGGCCGCTACGAGAAGGCGGTGGCGCTCTACGACGAGGCCTACCAGCTGAGCGGGCGCGCCGAGCTCCTCCTCGCCATGGTCAACGCGTACGAGCGCATCGGCGACTACAAGCAGGCGATCGCGCGGCTGCGCGACTACCTCAAGCACCCGCGGGCGAGGAACGCCACGTCGCTGCGCGACCGGCTGCGCCGCCTCGAGAGCGCCGAGCGGGATCGCGAGTCGGAGAACGAGCGCCTGCACCGGCTCGAGCTGGCCGACCAGGAGCGGGCCAGGGAGCTGCGCCGCCTGCGCGAGGAGGACAGGCGCCCCAGCCCGACGGTGGTCGCGACCAGCCCGCCGCAGGGGCCGTCGAACGTGCCCGCGTACCTGTTCCTGGGCGGCGGCGCGATCGGCCTGGGCGGCGCGGTCGCCTTTGGCATCGTGTCGAGGCGGGCCGGACAGGACGCCGAGGACGAGTGCAGCGACGGCGGCCTGTGCCGCGGGACCGCGCAGAAGTCGCTCGACCGCGAGCGCAAGTTCGCCCTGTTCGCCGACCTCAGCGCGGCGGTCGGGGCCGGCTCCGCGGCGGTCGGGGTCTACTTGCTCTGGAAGCACCGAGGTGAACCGCGCGAGGCCCGGAGCGCGCTGCGCATCGAACCGACCGTGGTGCCGGGCGGACTGGGGGTGGGTCTTGCAGGCGACCTCTAGGAGTCGTGCCGGTCGTCTGGCTCCGGCGCTGGCCGCGGTGCTGGTCCTGGCGGGCGGCTGCTCGCTGACGCGCACCGACATCAGCGAGTGCGAGAGCAACGCCGAGTGCCGGGGCGCGTTCGGGGTCGGCTTCGTGTGCAACGGCGACGGGCTGTGCGACGAGGCGGAGCCGACGCCGCGCTGCACGCAGACCTTCCCGGCCGACCTGTTCGAGAACCGATCGATCTCGCGCAATCAGATCGTGGTCGGCAACCTCATGGACCGCTCGGTCGAGACCCACGTCGCGCGCGAGCGCTCGGCCCAGCTGGCCTACGACCAGGTCAACGGCGAGGGCGGGCTCGACGGCCACGACTTCGCCGCGGTCTTCTGCACCATCGAGGAGAACCCGGACTTCGACGGGCTGACCCGGGTGGAGGCGGCGGTGTCGGCGGCCGAGTTCCTGACCGACGTGGTCGGGGTGCCCGCCATCGTCGGCCCGGCCGCCTCGGGCGACACCCAGGAGGTCTACCTCGACGTGTCCGATCGGGGCGTGCTGCTCATCTCGCCGTCGGCGACCAGCCCGGCGCTGACCAGCCTCGACCCGGAGAGCGTGTCGAACGAGTCGCCCGGCCGGCTGTGGCGGACCGCGGCCTCGGACGCGCTGCAGGGCTCGGTCATCGCCTCCGACATGCTCGAGCCCGGCGAGGGGCGCGAGGTCGCGGTCAGCTCGGTCGCGGCGATCCACGAGGTCGGCGCCTACGGCGACGGGCTGTACGAGGTGTTCGCCCGCGAGTTCCAGGCCGGCGGCGGCTCGGTCCAGGAGTTCCCGTTCGACGGCGCGGGGCAGCTGTCCGACGCGGTCGGCAACGTCGCGCTGTCGTCCGCCGAGGAGGTGCTGTTCATCTCCAGCCAGGCGACCGACATCGCCATGTTCCTCGACTCGGCCGCCAAGCTGGGCGGGTTCGACGGCAAGGGCATCTTCCTGACCGACGCGGCGGCCAACCCGGATGTCCTGTCGAGCGCCGACTCGAGCCGCTTCGACCAGGTCCGCGCCACCCGCCCGGCCCCGCTCGACGAGAACGCGGACCTGGTCTACGCCAGCTTCATCGCCGCCTACACCGCGGCGTTCCGCGACGACGTGCGCTCCTTCTCGTTCGCGGCCAACGCCTACGACGCCGCCTGGCTGGTCATCTACGGCGCCGCGTGGGCGATGTTCCGCGAGGGCGGGGAGATGACCGGCGAGAACTTCGCGCGCGGGCTGCGCCACATCAGCAGCGGCGACGACATCGAGGTCCGCCCGAGCGGGTGGGTATCGGTCCAGCAGGCGTTCCGCGAGGGCACCTCGATCGACGCGGCCGGCGCGTCGGGCGCGCTCGACTACGATCCGGACACCGAGGAGACCTCGGCCGACATCCAGGTCTGGCGCATCGAGGGCCGCGCGGCGACCGGGATCTACTCGGTCAGGCCGTAGCCGCGCCGCCGCGCTAGAGTCAGCGGGTGAAGCTCGACGATCTGCGGCGCGAGTACGCCGGGGCGCCGCTCGAGGAAGGCCTCGCCGGCGACGATCCGCTGGCCCTGTTCGAGCGATGGCTCGCCGAGGCGATCGCCGCCGAGGTGCCGTTCGCCGACGGCATGGTCCTGGCCACCGCCGCGCCGGACGGCCAGCCGGCCGCGCGCGTGGTGCTGCTGAAGGGGGTCGGCGCCGACGGCCTGGTCTTCCACTCGAACTACGAGAGTCGCAAGGGCGAGGAGCTGGCCAGAAATCCGGCCGCCGCGCTCCTGTTCTGGTGGCCGCCGCTCCACCGCCAGGTGCGGGTCGAGGGCCGGGTCGAGCGGCTCGACGCCGCCGCGTCGGATGCCTACTTCGCGACCCGCCCGCGCTCGAGCAACCTGTCGGCCATGGCCTCGGCCCAGAGCCGGGTGGTCGAGGGCCGGGCCGCGCTCGAGCGAGGCGTGGCCGAGGTCGAACAGGCGTGGGAGGGGCGCGACCTCGAGCGGCCGGCCGGGTGGGGCGGCTACCGGCTGATCCCGCACACCTTCGAGTTCTGGCAGGGACGCCCGGATCGCCTTCACGACCGCCTGCGCTACCACCGCGCCGCCGAGGGCTGGACACGAGAGCGCCTCTATCCATAAAATGAAATCAATTTCACGTTAGTGAGGTGCGCTGATGGTCGAGCGATATGGCGAGGAACACGCGGCATTCCGGCGCACCGTGCGCACCTTCGCCGAGAAGGAGCTCGAACCGCACGCCGAGGAGTGGGAGCGCGACGAGATGTTCCCCGACTGGGTGTTCCGCCGCGCCGGCGAGCTCGGCATCCACGGCGCGCACTATCCGGAGGAGCACGGCGGCGGCGGCGGCGACTACTGGTTCAGCGCGGCCAAGGCGGAGGAGTACTGGCGGATCGGATCGGCCGGGGTGGCGATGGGCCTCCTGGTCCAGAGCGACATGGCGACGCCGTGCATCTCGGACCTCGGCACCCGCGAGCAGATCGACGAGTTCCTGCGACCGGCCCTGCGCGGCGAGCGGATCGCCGCGCTCGGGGTCAGCGAGCCGGGCGCCGGCAGCGACGTGGCCGGCATCCGCACCACCGCGCGCAAGGTCGGCGGCGACTACGTGGTCAGCGGCGCCAAGACGTACATCACCAACGGCACGCGCGCGTCGTTCATCACGCTCCTGGTCAAGACCGATCCCGAGGCCGGCTACGGCGGCATCTCGATCCTCCTGTTCCCGACCGACACCAAGGGCTTCCAGGTGACCAAGAAGCTGCGCAAGGTCGGCAACCACGCCAGCGACACCGCCGAGCTGGCGTTCGACGAGTGCCGGGTGCCCGCCCGCAACCTGCTCGGCGAGGAGGGCAAGGGCTTCTACTACCTCATGCAGAACTTCCAGACCGAGCGGCTCATCGCGGCGGTGAGCGCGGTGGCCGGCTGCCAGGCGGCGCTCGAGCGCACGGTGCAGTACGCGCGCGACCGGGTGGTGTTCGGCAAGCCGATCATCAAGCGCGAGGTGTGGCAGCACCGCCTGGTCGACCTCTACACCGAGCTGGAGGCGGCCCGGCAGCTCACCTATCACGCGGTCGACTGCTACAACGACGAGCGCCACGTGCGCCGCACCGGCCAGCTCGGCTTCGACACGGTCAAGAAGATATCGATGGCGAAGCTGTACGTGGCCGAGCTTGCCGATCGCGTGATGGATGAATGCATGCAGCTCCACGGCGGGATGGGCTACATGGAGGAGACCTTCATCGCGCGGGCGTGGCGTGATCAACGCCTCCTGCGGATCGGCGGCGGGACCAGCGAGGTCATGCGCTACGCGATCGCCAAGATCCTCGGCTTCTGATCACCCCGCGCGTGTCGTCGCACTGCGCGTCCCAGGTGAAGCCGGTGGTCTGAGCGAAGACACGGTCCCACGGCCCCGACCCGTTCGACGGCTTCAAGGAGTACGGGCCGCTCATCTACAACCTGGTCTGTGACGCGCGCGTGATGCCGCAGGCGCGGCGGACGTTCCGCAACTTCTGGCTGTCGACCTCACCGCGTCGGCCCGCGGTGCTGGCCGGCGCGGGCCTGGACGGCTGGGCGCCGACGGATCCCTGTCCGGTGCCGTAGGAGCCCGAGGGCGGGGCTCAGTTGGCGTGGACGTCGACCGGACGATCCGGTTCGGCGCCGGTGTGGTGGTGGTCTTCCTCGAGGAGGACCACCGGCGCGGCCTCGCGGCGGCCGGGGCTCCAGTGGAGCAGCTCGCCGCGGTGGCCGCGGACGCGGAGGAAGGTGTACTGGACCCGCTCGCGCGGCAGGAGGGTGTCGGCGTTGAAGACCGCGATCCAGGTGCCGGTGTTGAAGTACCAGGCCGCCGCGCCGCCGTCGGTCTGGAGGCGGGCGATCACCTCCTCGTGGCTGTGGCCGAACGTGACCATCGGGACGCGCGACAGGTCGGCGATCTTGGCCGCCGCCCTCCGCATCCGCGGATCCTCGGCGCTGCCGGACGGCCGCATGAGGAAGTAGGCCGCCGCGCCGACCGCGCCGAGCAGGAAGAGGAAGTTGAGGGTCAGGAACAGCACCGCCTTGAAGCCGAAGCCGGCCTGCATGGTGGTGATCGCCTGGAAGCCGAGGAACCACAGCGCCGCGGCGAAGAACGCGGTCAGGAGGACGTAGCCGGTCGCCTTGACGATGCGGACCACGATCTGCCGGGCCAGCAGCGCCGCCGAGCCGTGGACCTGCTTGAGCTGATCGATGAGGTGGAGGCGCTCGCCGACCGGCGACGCGCCGACCAGCTCGCCGAGCTCGCCCTCGTGGCTCTGGCGCAGCGACTCCTCGCTGGGCGGGATCTTGGCCAGGCGGCGGAGGATCTGCAGCAGGAAGGGGACGTGCACGGTGGCGACCCGGGCCAGGAGGCGCGGCCGGTTGAGCAGGAGCCAGCGGAAGTAGCGGAAGTTGGATCGCGAGTTCGGCACGATGAAGGTGATGCTGCCGAACGAGTTGTAGAGGTATCGCTGGAAGAACGTGCCCAGCGGGAGGTCGACCTCCTTGCGGTGGACGTCCTCGGGCAGGCCGGCCGCGTCGCGCCGCAGCGGGTACTTGAACGCGTTCTCCGGGTCGTACTGGCAGCCGTGCTCGATCCAGATCCGACCCGGCTCGTGGTGGAACCAGCTCTCGAAGCGGAGGCCGTTCATCGCGCGCGCGGCCGCCTCGGTGGCCCCGCTGCCCACCCCGGCGATGCGCACCAGCTCGGCGTGGAGCGCGGTGCGCACCTCGTCGCGCACCGCCTCCCACTGCATCTCCGGGTCGTGGTTGCCGGGCAGGATCACCAGCTCGTTGCCGGCGGCCAGCACCTCGGCCAGCCCGCGCACGAACAGCGGATGTCCGTCGAGGATGTGGCGCACGGTCAGCGCGGCCTCGGCCGGGACCAGCGCCTGGTTGTAGCGCGGCCAGTGCCCGGCGGCCGGGGTGACGGCCGGCTCCGGCTCGATGCGCAGGAGATCGAAGGTGTCGCCGTTCAGGACCAGCTTGAGGCGATCGCCGCGCGCACGCGTGCCGGCCACCAGGTCGGAGCAGAAGTGGTGGAAGTCGTCGTCGTAGAAGAACGCCTCGAGCCGGTGGTAGCGCCCGGTGTCCGGGTTCTTGCCCCGGCCCAGGTGCAGGTCGCTCACCACGACGATGTCGTGAAGCCGCGGAACCGCCGACCCGACGCTCGGCCCCGCACCGCCGCGCCCTTCGCTCTCGCGAGACGACACGCGAGCATCTTACCGCGTGGCGCGCCGCCCGCGGGCTCGGGGGGTGAGCGCTCCTCTGCGTGTTACGATCTCCCCGTGGACCGCGATGGATTCCGAGAGGCGCTCCTTCAGGTGATGGAGCGCAAGGATCACTGGGCCTGGCGTCTGTTCACCTCCGGTCAGGTCGCCCGCGAGCGCATGCACATCCACTTCGAGCAGGAGTATGCGGTCTACGTGCGGGACTTCCCGGTGATGGTCGGCTGGGCCTATGTCCAGTGTCCGATCGCCGGGGCCCGGCGCGAGTTGATCGAGAACGCGTTCGAGGAGGAGACCGGCAAGCTGGTGGCCGGGCGCCCGCATCCGGAGCTATTCCTCGAGTACCCGCGCGGGCTCGGCATGGACCTCTCTCGCTTCGAGGAGGTCGAGCTCCTGCCCGGATCGGCCGCCTATCGCGCGGTCCTCGACGAGCTGACCCGACGGCGAGGCTGGGAGATCGCCGCGGCGATCGCGACGCTGTTCATCGAGGGGACCCCGTACGACCGCGGCGAGCTCGACCACAGCGCGCCGCGCCGGCCGGAGCCGCCGCTCGAGCGTCACCCCCTGGTGGTGCACTACGGCCTGCCGATCGAGTCGCTCGCGCTGACCAGGGCGCACCGCACGGTCGAGGGCAGCCACCGGCAGGCCGCCTGGTCGGTGATCCTCGATCACGTGGCGGAGGGCGCGCGGCCCGCCGTGGTCGACGCGATGGAGCGCGCGCTGGTCGGGTGGCTGGAGTTCCGCGACGGCGTCTCCGCGGCGTGCGGGCTTTCGCGCTGACCCGCCGCGGTTGCCGGCCGCGCGCGTAACCGCCCGCGACCCGCGTCGTATAGTGAGGCGATGCCGATCTCGGTGACCGCCACGCTCGGGGTCCTCTTCCTGATCCTGTCGTTCGTGTCGACGTTCCTGATGTTCCGCTTCTGGGGCTATCCGTACGACAAGGAGCGGCGGAAGAGCGATTGCCCGCAGTGGAAGATGAACATCCACCGCGCGGTCGGCTACTCGTACGCGGCGATCTACGTGGTGATGATGACGCAGATGGTGCCGCGCCTGTGGGAGTACCAGGTCGAGCTCCCGGCCCGCACGGTCGCGCACATCATGCTCGGCTTCACCATCGGCGTGATCCTGATCCTGAAGATCTCGATCCTGCGCTGGTTCCGCCACTTCGAGGAGTGGATGCCGATCCTCGGGGTCGCGCTGCTCACCTGCACGGTGCTGCTGACCGGGCTGTCGCTGCCGTTCGTGGTGCGCGAGCAGGCGGTCGCCAGCAGCGAGGAGACGTTCAGCCCGGGCAACCGGCAGCGGGTGCGCGCGCTGCTCGCCACCGCCGGGCTGCCGGCCGGGACAGACCTCGACGCGCTATCGAGCCCGCGCAAGCTGCGCTACGGGCGGCGGGTCCTGCTCGAGGAGTGCACGTTCTGTCACGACCTGCGCACCGCGATCTCGCGGCCGCGCACGCCGCAGGACTGGGTCCGCACGGTCGACCGCATGGCCGAGAAGCCGACCCTGGGCCCGCGCATCGCCGAGGAGGAGGCGCGCTCGGTGGCGGCCTACCTCATCGCGATCACGCCGGAGCTGCAGCGCTCGGCCAAGGCCAAGCGGGCCGAGGACATGGAGAAGCAGGAGTCGGTCGAGGCCGCCGGCGAGATGGGCGACGACGACGGCGCGGCGAGCGCGAGCGCGAGCGGCGCCGAGCCTGGCGCGCCCGAGCCTGGCGCCGCCGAGCCTGGCACGCCCGAGCCTGGCGCGCCCGCCGCCGCCGCAGGCGAGCCGACCGCGCCGCCGAAGCCGCGCGCCAGGCGCCCGCCGCCGGAGCCGGCCGCCGCGCGCAAGGCGTTCGAGGCGACCTGCTCGCGCTGTCACGGGCTCGGCGACGTCGACGACTCGCCGCCGCGCACCGCGGCGCAGGTCCGCGCGCTCATCAAGCGCATGGCCGAGAACGGGATGGAGGCGAGCCGCAAGGACCTCGAGCTCATCCGCTACCACCTGACCCGCACGTACGTGGAGAAGAAGGGCGCCTCGCTCTGATCGATCGTCCGGGCTTGCCGGGCTCAGCCGCGCAGCGCCTGGTCGAGATCGGCGATCAGGTCGTCCGGGTGCTCGAGCCCGATCGACAGGCGCAGGAGATCCGGCTCCGTCGGTGAGTCGGGCCCCTCGACCGATTCGCGGTGCTCGCACAGGCTCTCGGTCGAGCCCAGGCTGGTCGCGTTGCGGAGCAGGCGCAGTCGCCCGGCCGCGGCCAGCGCCCGGGCCCGCCCGCCCCGCACCCGCAGCGACAGCATCCCGCCGAACGCCTTCATCTGGGTCGCGGCCAGTCGGTGGTGCGGGTGGTCGGCCAGCCCCGGGTAGTTGACCTGCTCGACCGCCGGGTGGGCGGCGAGCGCCTCGGCCACCGCCGCGGCCGAGCGGCAGTGCCACTCCATCCGGCAGGCCAGCGTGCGCAGCCCGCGCAGCACCAGCCACGACGACATCGGCGAGGCCACCGCGCCGTGGAGCATCCGCTGCCCGCCCAGCGTCGCCAGCAGCTCCGCGTCGCCGCCGATCACCAGCGCGCCGGCCTGCACGTCGCTGTGCCCGCCCATGTACTTGGTGCACGAGTGGAGGACCACGTGGGCGCCGAGCGCGATCGGCCGCTGCAGGATCGGCGTGGCGAAGGTACCGTCCACGACCAGGACGGCGCCGGCCCCGCGGGCCAGCTCCGCCACGCCGGCGATGTCGGCGATCCGGATGTGCGGGTTCGACGGGGTCTCGATCCACACGCAGCGGGTGCCCGGGCGCAGCGCGCCGCGCACCGCTTCCAGCCGGGTGGCGTCGACCAGGCTCACCTCGAACCCGATCCGCGCGCCCAGCTCGCGGGCCAGCGTGCGGACCGAGAAGTAGGTGTCGTCGGCCAGGACCAGGTGCGAGCCGCGCGGCAGCGCGGTCATGAGCGCCGCCGCCGCCGCCATGCCGGAGCCGTACACCAGGCACCGGTCGCCGCCGTCGAGCGCGGTCAGCGCGCGCTCGAGCCGGTCCTGGGTCGGGTTGCCGTACCGGCTGTACAGGTAGCCGTCGAGCTCGCGCGAGTCGGGCGGGTGCTCGAAGGTGGTGCTGAGGTGGATGGGCGGCGCCAGCGCGCGAGTCTCATCCGGCTCCGCCCCCGCGTGAACCGCCAGCGTCTCGATCCTCATGCGCCGATTCTACCTGGCCGCGCCGGGCACTTCGAAGCGCAGCACATCGACCAGGACGCCGAGCTGCTCGGCCGAGGTCCCGGTCGGATCGTGGCGCACCACCACCAGGGCGGCGGGGCTGCGCTCACCGGCGAAGACGCCGGCCGGGTGAGGCACGTGCGGCGCGACCGCCTCGACCTTGCCGACCGCGATGCGCTTCGAGCCGACCCGCGCGGCCAGCGCGTTCTTCTTCCACGTCACCGTCATCTTCGGCACCGCGACCGCGAGCGAGCTCTTGCCGGCCGGCCACGGCGTGTAGGTGAGCTCGACCATCTCCTTGCCGGCCAGCCGCGCGGCCAGGAGGCGCTGGACCTCGCCGGTGTGGGCCGCCTCGTCGCCGGCCCCGGTCCGCCACGCGGCCGCCTCCTCGCTCTTGCCGCCCGCGGAGAGGAGGAGCGCGCTGACCTCGCTGCCGCCGTCGGCGACCCTGACCGCGCGACCGACCAGCGCGGTCCCGTCGCCGGGCAGGTAGTACGCCGCCGGCGGATCGGCGGTGAGCCGGGCGATCGCCGCGCGCGCGCGCGCCTCGTCCGCGCTGGGCGGCGCGTCATTGGTCCGGGCGCCGGACTCGTCGGCCGATTCGGTCAGCGCGTCGGCCGGCTCCTGCTCGGCCGCGGGCGCCGGCACCGGCGCCGGCGTCACCGGACCCGGCTGGCCCCCGCTCGATCCACTCGATCCGCCGCAGGCGGCGACCAGGAGGAGGAGCGGGGCGAGCGCGGATCGCATCCTTGGCCCGTTCAGCGCGGCTGGACCGTCAGCGTCTCCGCAGCCGACGTCGCCGCGGCGGCCAGGTCGGACACCAGCGGCACCGGCAGGTTGGAGAGCCAGTCGCCCAGCATGCTGTCGTAGAACGGGCTCGACCGGTCGTGGCGCTGGCCGCCGGGCAGCTCGATCGTGCAGCTCACCCCGGCCTCACCGGTCTCGCAGGCGAAGCGCATCGACGGGCCGGCGGTCTGGACGTAGTTGTCGTCGATCTCGTTGCGCGGCTGGGCCACGTCGACGGTGAAGGTGCCGCCGTCGTTGGCGAAGGTCTCGCTGTTGTAGTCCCCGACGCCGATGCCGTCGAACAGGTCCGCGCGCAGCGTGAGCGTGTGCAGCCGGCCCCACAGCCATGCCTCCGGGTCGTCGCCCAGCTCCTTGCGCAGGTACGCGCCGGCCGAGCTGAGCGCGGCCGCCACGGTGTCCGCCTCGGTCTCCACGCCGACGGTCGACACGTCGTTCCAGTAGTCGCGGGTCAGCGACTCGGGATCGGTCATCTGGAAGATGAGCGCGGCCGGCTGCGCGGTCAGGCTGATGTCAGGGGCCAGCTCGGCCAGCTCGTCGGCGAACACCAGCCGGCGCAGGCGCCCGTAGGTGACGTGGAAGGCCAGGCAGCCGCGCCCGGACAGCGCCGTGGCCGGGTCCGCCGGCGCGTCCGGCTCGATCCCGGCCAGGCCGCTGGCGCACTCGAAGTCCCACGAGGCCAGCGCGTCCACCACCGCCTGGGCGTCGGCGTCGAGCTTGACGCCGTCGACCGCGGCGAGGATCGCCGGGGTCAGGAGCTCGCCGAGGAGCGAGTACACGTCGGACTGGATCGACTCCATGCTGGCCAGGTCGTGGTCGTCGCGCTCGGCCAGCCGCTGGCTGATCCGCTGGTGGCGGTAGCCCTCGTCGGTCACGCCCTGCACGAACGGATCGCCGTCGTTGTACGGGTTGCCGTCCTGCAGCGCGCCGGTCATGTCGTTGTTGGCGGTGGCCAGGAAGCCGCTCTCCGGGTTGACCGCCTGGGGCAGCTCCTCGTACGGGATCGACGGGCCCCACTCGAACTCGCCGGTGCCCGGCACCGGCATCCACGACGGCACCTCGGCCGAGGCCCACGGGCGGGTCGGCAGGCGGTTGTACGGGAACCAGCCGATGTTGCCGGCGCGGTCGGCGACCACGAAGTTCTGCCCGGCGGTGGTCACGTTGCGCAGCGCCTCGCGCGCGGTGTCGACGGTGGTGGCGCCGGCCAGCGCGAGGATGAAGTTGATGTCGGTGTCGGCGTCGTGGCCGGTCCACCGCACGCTGAGCGCGGTGCCGGCCTTGGCGTCGGTGGAGATGATCGGCCCGTGGTGCGGAACGAACGGAAAGCTCTCGGTCACCGGCTCACCGTTGGCCACCTCGAAGGTGTACTCGACCTGCGTGATCGGCACCTCGGCCGGCCCGGTGCCGTCGTCGAAGATCACGGCGGTGCCGTCCTTGTTCAGGGTCTCGACGTAGACGTCGGTCGCGTCGAAGTAGGTGGTGGTCGCGCCCCACGCGATGTCCTCGTTGTGGCCGAGCAGGATGCCGGGCAGGCCGGCGAACGACGCGCCGGTCACATGCAGGTCGCCCTCGCCGTTCGTCCTCGAGTCGAGGTCGACCAGGTACCAGATGGCCGGGTGGCTGAGGGTCAGGTGCGGGTCGTTGGCGAGCAGCGCGCCGCCGGTGCTGGTCCGCTCGGGGCCGACGATCCAGTTGTTCGAGCCCTGCGAGCTGTGGTCGAGCGACGCGTCCGGCATGGTGCGGAGCGCCTTGCGGAACAGCCCCGCCGACGCGGCCATGCGGTCGTGGAGCCGGCTCGCGGCCCGGGTCGCCTTGGCTCGCGCGCGGGCGGTGATCGGGCCGGGCAGGATCGTGCTGGTCGACGGCGGGCGGAGCGGGAACAGGTCCTCGGCGACCAGGGCGGGCAGCGCCCCGTAGATCTCGCCGGTCAGCGTGTCGATCCCGGCGTGGTTGGTCAGCTGATCGACCAGCGGGAGGATGCAGGCCACGCTGTCGAGCGGCTCCCAGTCGTCCTGGATCGCGGCCTGGTTGACGAGGGCGAAGCTGTACTCGTCGGGCAGGACCGCGCCGTTGCGGCCGGCGGCGAGATCGGCCAGCCAGGCGTTGACCCCGCGGCTGTACGCCGCCAGCGCGTCGCGGGTCGGCTCGTCGGCCGAGTCGTACAGCTGCTCCTCGAGCGGCTGGCCGTCGCGCGAGGTCATCATCTGGCGCTGCTCTTTATCGGTGGCGAGCGCGGGCGCGCCGACCAGGGCGGCCAGCCGCCCGCGCGCGAGCCGGCGGCGGATGTCCATCTGGGCGAAGCGGTGCGCGGCGTGGAAGTAGCCCTCCACCGCGAAGCAGTCGGCGTCGGTCTGACAGCTCGCGTGGAGGATCCCCTGGTCGTCGAAGTAGACGTCGACCGGGGCGGACAGCCCGTCGATGGAGATCTGCTCGACGCTGGCGTCGGGGCCGTCGTTCCCGTCGTCGGCGTCGGTGCCGTCGTTGGCGTCGGTGCCGTCGTCGTCGTCGTCACCGCATGCAGCGACCAGCGACAGCGACAGCGACAGGAGAGAGGCCAGGATGGCCCGGGCGGTGGCAGGCGCGAGCATGGGGCGCATAGACGCGCACGGTACTACAGCTCCTTGAGGTGCGCGATCGCTTCGTCGAGCTGGGCCCTCATGCAGCCGTTCACGCTGCGCCGGCCGAACCCCAGGATGCCGCCAGTCCTGCGCTTTCGGGCCCGCTCGAGCACGTCGAGGGCGCGCCTGTCGCCCAGCTCCCGCAGCGCGGGCACCGCCTCGGCGCGCTCCTCGCAGCTCCGCCCCTGCACCAGGTCGAGCGCGTACGAGCTCAGTCGATCGATCTGGTCACCTGCACCACGCTTCTCGGCCAGGGCGCGGGCGCGCCGGCGAATCGCGCTGCGCTTGTCGCGGCTGGCCAGCTCGACCAGCTGGTCGCGCGCGCCCTCGCCGTCCATCTCGCCCAGCACCTCCAGCGCGGCCATCGCGACCGCGCCGTCGCGCGCGCCGACCAGCCGCTCGGCGTCGCCGGCCATGGTCTCGTCGGCGGCCAGGTCCGGATCGAGGGCGAGGGCCCGGCGGTACGCCTCGAGCCCCTCGATCGCGCGGCGAGCCGAGATGCGCTGGTGACCGAGGTCGAGCTCGGCGCGCGCGTCCTCGCGCGCATCGTCGGGCGCGTCCTCGCGCGCACCGTCGGGCGGGTCGTCCGCCGGCGCGGCCTCGCCGGCCGCCGGCTCGCTGGCCGCCACCGGTGCGGTCAGGATCGGGAACGCCGGGGCAGGTCTGGCGCCGGGCCGGGGCGGCGCGCGCACCATCGCCACCCCGCCGCCCTGGCCAGTGCTGGCCACGATCATGATGATGAGGACCAGGGCGGCGCCGAACCCGAGCACGAGCTTGCGTCCGCGCGGCGACAGCGACGGGCGGATCGACGTGGGCGGGGCAGGGGGACCGGGCTCGGCGAGCCTGCCGCGGGCGACGACGCCGGTGCCGCTGGCCATGTCGGGCCGGATGGTCCCCGGCCCGCTGGTCCCGGACGCCGCGGCGCCGCTCACCGCCGCGCCGGCCCCGCTGCCGCCGTCGATCGGCAGCGGCGCGTCGACCAGCCCGCGCGCGATCACGTCGTCGATCGCCGCCGCGTACGCCTCGGCGCCCGCATACCGGCTCGCCTTGTTCTTGGCCAGCCCGACCCGGACCAGCTCCTCCACCGCCGGCGCCACCACCAGCCCCGGGACGACCTCGGACATGGTCGGCACCGGCGCGGCCAGGTGCTTGCCGAGCAGGTTCACCGTGTCCTCGGCGCGGAACGGGGGATCGCCGGCGATCATCTCGAACAGCATCACCGACAGCGAGTAGAGGTCCGAGCGCGGGTCGACCGCGCCGCCCACCGCCTGCTCCGGGGCCACGTAGGTCGGCGTGCCGACGGTCGTGCCGATGCGGGTGATCTGCTGGTCGCCCGCGTCGGTGCCGACCGGCGCGCCCTCGACCAGCTTGGCGATCCCGAAGTCGAGGATCTTGGCGAAGTCGGCGTCGTCGCCCTGGCGGACCAGGACGACGTTGTTCGGCTTCACGTCGCGGTGGACGATGCCGGCCGCGTGGGCGTGGCCCAGCCCGCGCAGGATGTGGCGCGCGATGTGGAGCGCGCGGCGGACGGGCAGTCGCCCCACCTGGGTCATGAGGTCGCCCAGCACCACCCCGTCGACCAGCTCCATCACCAGGTAGAAGCCGCCGCCCTCGAGCGGGCCGAAGTCGGACACCGTCACACAGTTCGGGTGATCGGTCCGCCCGGTCACGAACGCCTCGCGCTGGAATCGCTTGCCGTGGTCCGGATCGCCGGCGAAGTCGGGGTGGAGCACCTTGATCGCCACCGGCCGGCGGATGGTGAGGTGCTCGGCGCGATACACGCTGCCCATCCCGCCGCTGCCGAGGCGACCGGTGATGCGGTAGCGGGAGTCGATGACGTCTCCGATCTGGGGATCGCCGCCGGTCAAACCGGCGCCGATGATAGCTCACTCGATCCGCTTCATCACGTGCCAGCCGAACTGGGTCTTGACCATCCCCGCCTCGCCGACGCGCAGGCGCAGACCGAACCGCTTGAACTCGAAGACGAGCTGCGAGTCGGGCTTGACGTCGTACGACTCGCCGCTCTCGGCGCTGCCTGGATCCTTGGAGTACTTGGCCATGAGCGGCTCGATCGCCTCGCCGGCCCGCACGCGCCGCAGGACATCGAGCGCGAGGTCCTTCTGCTCGGCCGGGATGACGATGTGCTTGACCACCGCGTGGTTGGTGTCGGCGTCGCGCTTCATGATCTCGTTCGACAGCGGGTCGGGGCCGACCGGCTCGGCGTCGTCGTTGACCCGCCCGCTCATCGCCGGCCCGCCCGGGCTGCCCGGGCCGCACCCGGCGGCGGCGATGGCGAGGAGCAGGAGGGCGGTCGGCAGGCGCGAGGACAGGCGCATCGGCCAGAGCCTACACGGGTCGGCGGCGGGTGACCGTGCGGTCGAACCCTGACGCGGCTGCCAGGCTTTGAACGCCCGGGCCGGTTCGCCACGGCTCAAGTGCTCGTCAGCGCTGTCGGGAGCGCGCGGCACGCCGGTTGTAATGGTCGGGCGGCATGAAGACCTCAGCGCTCCTCGCCGCGGCCGCCGCGCTCTCCTCGCTCGCCGGGGCCGCCGGCTGCTCGACCTACTCGGTTCGCAAGTCGGCTCTCGCGCCGCACATGGCTCCGCCGATGCGCAGCGGGGCCGGGCTGGGCGAGTCGGCCGCCGAGGCGTCGTTCGGCGCCTCGACCCTGGTCAGCGGAGCGCCCCCCGAGGAGGGTGCCGGCGCCAACGCCGGGCTGCACATCCCCCGACGCGAGCTGGGCGGCGCGCTGCGCGGCGGCGTCACGCGCAACCTCGACCTCGGGATCCTCTGGGACTACGGCCTCCGCCAGGGGGCGTACAAGACCAACCAGGACGAGCCGTCGCCGCAGAACGGCTCGGTGTGGGGGGCGGGGTTCAGCACGTTCTACTCGATCCCGTCGGTGTTCCCGGGAGTCCGGATCGGCATCGGGCTCGATCTCATGCGCTACTCGGTCCCCTACGTCGAGTACCGCACCTGCGTCGAGTACTGCGACGCGGGCCCGTACACCACCGTCAAGCACGACCGCGAGGGGATCAACGTGTACAGCCTCTCGATCATCCCGAGCTGGCGGAGCGGCCGCATCACCCTCTTCGGCGGCGGCACCCTGCGCAACCACCCGACCGTCGCCAAGGGCGAGGTCGAGTACGGCACCTACGACGACGACGAGGTCGAGGAGGGGCCGACCAACCTGGTGGTCACCGCCGGCGCCGAGATCGAGCTGGTCGCCGGCGTCCGCCTGCTCGGCATGGTCTACCAGCCGATGAGCGAGGATCCGGTCCGTTACGGGCCGACCATCGGCGTGGCGCTGACGGTTCCGCTCGCCCGCCGCGCGCCGCCGCCGCCCCCGCGCTCGGCTCCGCTCGCCGTGTCCGGGCCGCCGACGATCTCGCCGACGCCTACGCCTCGCTGAGCGCCGCGGCCAGGAACGGCAGGCTGACGTCCATGCGGAAGTCGACCTTGCTGTGGTCGTCGGCGAACTCCTCGTACCGGTGCGGCACGTCCATCCGCTGCAGCGCGCGGTGGAAGCGGCGCGCGCCGTAGACCAGGTGGTACTGGTCGATGTCGCCGCAGTCGATGTAGAGCCCCTTCATCGCGCGCAGCCCGGGGCCGAGCTCCTCGACCATGTTGAGCGGATCCCAGAGCTGCCAGTTGCGCCAGCGCTCGTCGAGCCGCTCGCAGGTCTCGAGGTCGACCGGCAGGCGGATGCCGAGGAACGCCGATGGATCCGGGTCGTAGGTCGCCGCCATCGCCAGGGCCATGAGGACGTGGATCTCGTCGTCCTTGTGCTTCTCGCGCGACTCCATCGACCCGATGAACGCCTCGATCGATCCGCCGTGGGTGGCGAGGACGCGCAGCACGCGCGGGAAGTCGGTCCCGTGGAGCAGCTCGAAGCCCATGTCGCCCGAGTGGCAGGCGGCCGCCGACCACACGTTCGGGTGGCGCATGGCGTGGACGATGGTGCCGTAGCCGCCCGAGCTCTTGCCGAACACGCCGCGCCGGCCCGGCCCGCCGCAGCCGAACCGCTCCTCCACCTCGGGCAGGACCTCGTCGATGAGGAAGTCCTCCCACCGCCCCATCGCCGCGCTGTTGATGTACTGGTTGCCGCCCAGCCGGGTGAAGCAGTCGGGGAAGGCGACCGCGACCGGCGGCATCGCGCCGGTCCCGATCAGCCGGTCGAGCCGCTCCGGCACGTTCTCGCCGAAGTTCTTCCAGGCGGTGTGGCTGAGGCCCGAGCCGGTGAAGCCGACCAGATCGACCAGGAGCGGCAGCGGGCCGCCGCGGTCGTGGCCGGCCGGCAGGTAGACGTCGACCTCGCGCCGGGGCGAATCGCCGAGCAGGTTGCCGACCAGCACGTCGCTGTCGATCACGAGGTGGTGAACCGTTCCGGAGGCCACGTCGCGGTTGCGCCGCATGGGCCGCAGCATACCGAAAGACGTGCGCGGCCTCACGCCCCGGAGACCATTCCCGTCGCCGACGCGTTCACGGTGGACCAGGAGGTTCTCTCGTGATCGCTCACCGCCTTTCGTCGATTCTCGGCCCTCGCGCGCCCCGCGCCGCCATGGCGCCCCTGTTCGTGATCGCCGCGCTGGCCGCCGCTTGCACCGGCCAGCAGAGCGCCGAGGTCGCCCGCACCGTGGCCCCCGGCGCGAGCGAGGCGCTGGTCCGCTTCCGCTCTGGCCGGCAGCTGAAGAGCTACCTCGCCTCGATGGCCCGCCCCCAGCGGCGCAGCGCCGTGATGTCCGGCCCGGCCGACGGCGCGGCCGAGGAGGCCGACGAAGCGCCCTCGCCCGAGCAGAGCGCCGCCTCCCCCGCCAAGGCCGACGGCGGCGAGTCGATCACCAACACCCAGGAGGCCGGCGTCGACGAGGGCGGCATCGTCAAGGCGCACGGCGATCACCTGATCGTCCTCCGCCGCGGCCGCCTGTTCGCGATCCGCCTGGCCGACGGCGCCACCGTGCCGCGCTCGGTGGTCGACGTGTCGCCGCCCGGGTCGACCAAGCAGACCTGGTACGACGAGATGCTGGTCTCCGACGACACCATCGTCGTGGTCGGCTACAGCTACGACGCCGGCGCCACCGAGCTGGGCCTGTTCGACTTCGACGGCCGCACCGGCGCCATCAAGTACCGCACCACCTACCTGCTGCGCTCGAACGACTACTACTCGTCGCGCAACTACGCCAGCCGCCTGGTCGGCGACAAGCTGGTGTTCTACATGCCCTACGGCCTGCCCACCTCCGCCGGCTCCGGCGGGCCGCCGGTCGAGCTTCCCGGTGTCCGCCCGTTCAAGAGCGACGCCGACGACTGGGACACCATCATCGACGCGACCGAGATCTATCGCCCGATCCAGAAGACCGACACGCCGGTGCTTCACACCGTGGTCACCTGCGATCTGCGCGGCCGCCGCGACCTGTCCTGCAAGGCGACCGGCGTGATCGGCCCGTACGGCCGCACCTTCTACGTGTCGGACAAGGCGGTCTACGTGTGGGTCACCGACGGTCACTCCGACGGTCTCGCCCGCCACGAGGTCAGCCAGGCGCCGGGCGTGGTCTACCGCCTGCCGCTCGACGGCGGCGAGCCGGGCGCGCTGCGCGTGTGGGGCGCGCCGATCGATCAGTTCTCGTTCAAGGAAGGCGCCGACGATCAGCTGAACGTGCTCGTGCGGGCCGAGGCGGGCGGCGACTGGATGTGGGGCGCCGAGGCGAGCGGCGGCGAGGTCGCGCTCCTGCGCGTGCCGGTGGCCGGCTTCTCCACCCGGGTCGGCACCACCCGCGCCGCCGCGTACACCCGCCTGCCCGGCCCCAAGGCCGGCTGGACCGTGCAGAACCGCTTCGTCGGCGACTACGTGGCCTACGGCTCCGGCTCAGGCTGGGGCGCCCCCGAGACCGAGCGCGACGACCGCGTCTATCTCCACCCGTACGCGCGCGGCGGCCGCACCGCGTCGATCGAGCTGCCGCACGGCGTCGACCGGATCGAGGCGATGGGCGACGGCGCGGTCGTGATCGGCACCGACGGGCAGAACCTCCACTTCACCTCGATCGACCTCCAGCTCGCCAACGGCCCGGCCATCGCCGATCGCTTCGTCCAGCCGAGGGCGTCGCAGGGCGAGCTGCGCAGCCACGGCTTCTTCTTCAAGCCGACCGGCGAGGGGCGCGGCGTGCTCGGCCTGCCGCTGCGCTCCGAGGGGCGCCCGGGCCACGAGCACCTGGTCAACGGATCGGCCTCGGTCCTGTTCCTCGCGGTGGACGATCTCCGCTTCAGCCCGCTGGGTGGGCTCGAGGCGCGGCCCGAGACGCCGGACGATCAGTGCGTGGTCAGCTGTGTGGACTGGTACGGCAACGCGCGCCCGATCTTCTATCGCGGCCGCGTGTTCGCCCTGCTCGGCTACGAGCTGGTCGAGGGCCGGATCGACGGCCGGTCGATCCGCGAGGTCGGCCGGACCGACTTCTTCGGCCGGCTGCGCCCTCAGATTGCTCGCTGAAAGCGGGCGGCCGGATACACACTTCAGCTGTGTCTGGCCACACCGATTCTGGGTGAGGTATGCGCCTGTACGACCTGAGCGGGCCGCAGCTGACAAAAAATCGCCCGTCAGGGGGACGCAGCCGTGGATTGCGCGCCGGCGGGGACGAGCCAGCTCACCACGCCGGCGCTCGAAGTTGACACTCGAGACGGCGTCGTGCCATGACCCGTGCGTGGATTCTGCCGCCGAAGCCCACGAGCGCGAGATCGCCGCGTTCCGGGCCGCGCGTGAAGCCAGGTACCGTTCCGGAGACGGCTGGCTGACGCTGATCGAGCGGATCGCCCTCGACCCGGGTGAGACCCGGACGCCGCTCGGCACCGTGACGGTGGCTACGGATGGCTCGGCCGCGCTCGAGGTCTCGCCAGGCCTGGCGGTGACGCGCGGCGGCGATCCCGTGGAAGGGACGCCAGTCGAGGGGACGCCAGTCGAGGGGCGTATCGACGTCTCCGAGGGCGCCGTGTTCGTCCTGGCCGGGCGCCGGCACGAGATCGTGAAGCGGAGCGGCGGGCGGCTGGCCATGCGCGTGCGGGATCCGGAGTCGCCGGCCCGGCGCCGCTTCGCCGGCATCCCGGTCTATCCGGTCGACCGCGCCTACCGCGTGGCGGCCGACTTCGATCGGCTGCCCGCGCCCGAGGACACCACCGTCGAGATGAGCGACGGCGAGGAGGACCTCGCCCACCTGGCCGGCGAGGCGCGCTTCGCTCTGCCGGTCGCAGCCGGGACCCAGCGCCTGCAGATCTTCATCGAGGAGTCGACCGGGCGGCTGTACGTCCCGTTCGGCGACCGCACCAACCGGCACGAGACCTACGGCGGTGGCCGCTTCCTCTACGGCAAGGAGGAGAGCGGCACCCTGGTGCTCGACTTCAACCGCGCATGCAATCCGCCATGCGCGTTCAACCCGCTGGTCACCTGTCCATTGCCGCCGCCTGCGAACCGGCTCGACGTGTCGGTCCGCGCCGGTGAGCGCCTACCGAGAGGAAGCTGATGACCCGTACTCCGATCCTTGTTTCCACCCTGATCTCCTTCACTACCCTCTTCGCCTGTGGCGGCGGCAGCAAGCCGGCCGAGGAGCCGCAGCCGGCTCCGCAGGAAGCGCCGCCCGAGCCCGCCGCGGAGGAGCCGCCGGCCGAGGAGGCGCCCGCCGAGCCGGCGCCCGCGCCGGAGCCGCCCGCCCCGGAGCCGAAGACCCTCTCCGAGGACCTCGACGGCGACGGCACCCCGGAGGAGATCTCGCTGACCGGCACCGAGCTCAGCATCGGCGAGGCGAAGGTGACGCTCTCGTCCGAGAAGCTGACCGCGGAGAAGGCGGCGACGGTCGAGCTCAAGGTCATCGACATCAACAAGAAGGACAAGGCGCGCGAGCTCGTGATCGCCGATCCGGGCACCGGCACGGACGCCACCTGGTGGATCATCTCGTACGACGGCAAGGCCAAGACCGCCAGCGAGCCGGTCGAGATCGCCGTCGGCACCGAGCCCGAGGTGAAGGGCAACGGAACCCTCACCATCTCCTCGTCCGACTGCGGCCAGACCATCTCCACCCCCTACAAGCTGAAGAAGGGCGCCCTCACCAAGGGCAAGGAGAAGAAGAAGGGCAAGCGCGACGAGACCAAGTGCGCCGGTGCCGCCCCCGCCGAAGGCGGCGGCAGCGCAGGCGGCTGATCACCCGCCAGCCTCTCGAGAAAACCACCCGGTGCCGCCAACCCGCGGCACCGGGTTTTTTCATGCCCGAGGCCCGCGCACGCCGCGACGCACGGCACGACGCGGACGGAGGGCGCGGCTCGCTTTCAGCGTCAGCAGAAATCGACGTCGTTCCACCCGGGGTCGCGCGAATCGTGCGACCGCCCGGGCATCGGCCCCGGACAGCGCGGCGACCACGGCGAAGCGCTGGCTGAGGGGCAGGGCGACCTGCTCCTCGAGGCCCACGCGAAGGCCGCCGAGTAGACCGGCTCGCGCGCCGCCAGCGACACCCGCTCGGCAGCGCTCCCGGATTCTACCGGCGGGTCAGCTGCGTGACCTGGATGATGTTGCCGCAGGTGTCGTTCAGCATGGCGATCTTCGACCCGGTCACGTCGGTTGGCGGCATGGTGAACTCGGCGCCGCGCGCCTTCATTCGATCGTGATCGGCCTGCACGTCGTCGGAGATGAAGTTGGCCGCGGGCTGGCCCTGCTGGAAGATCGCCTGCTGGTAGGCCTTGGCCGCCGGGTTGTCGTTGAGGGCCAGCTGCAGCTCGGTGCCGTCCGGGTCCTCTGGCGAGGCGACCGTGAGCCAGCGATACGGCCCCCGGCTGAAGTCGGCCTTCTTCACGAAGCCCAGCACTTCGGTATAGAAGCGCAGGGCCTTCTCATGGTCGTCGACGTGCACGCTGGTCAGTTTGATCTTCATCGGTTTCCTCCGGTTGTCACATTCTTCGGTCGGGTTCATCCCAGTCGCGCAGCGAGGTGCTTCCCCGTCAGCGACTTGCTCGCCTCGAGCAACTCGCGCGGCGCTCCCTCGAACACGACCTTGCCACCGTCGGCGCCTGCGCCCGGCCCCATGTCGATGATCCAGTCGGCGCGCGCGATGACATCCAGGTTGTGCTCGATCACGATCAACGTGGTTCCATTGTCGACCATCGCATCGAGGAGGGCGAGCAGGTTGGCCACGTCGGCCATGTGCAGTCCGGTCGTTGGCTCGTCGAGAACCACGATCGGCGACGGCTTCTCGAGCTCAGCCGCCAGCTTCAAGCGCTGACGTTCGCCGCCCGACAGCGTGTTGAGTCGTTGCCCGAGCGCGACGTAACCGAGCCCCACGTCCTTCAGCGCGTTCAGCGTCGCGAGGATCGGTTTCTCCGTGACGTAAGACAGCGCGTCCGCGACGGAGAGGCTCAGCACCTCGTTGATGTTCTTCCCTCGAAGTGTCAGCGCGAGGACCGCATCGGTGAAGCAGCGCCCCTCACAGGCTTCACAGCGAACCGCGACGGGATCGAGGTGTTGCAGGTCCGTGTAGATGACACCCAGACCACCGCATGCGGGGCATGCCCCCCTGGAGTTCGCGCTGAAGAGCGCTGGCTGGACCTTGTTGGCCGTCGCAAACGCCTTCCGGATCGCGTCCGCCATTCCCGAGTAGGTGGCGAGGTTCGACCGCCGCGAGCCCGCCGCCAGCGACGGATCGACGAAGACGGCGTCCGGGTGATGCCGGGGGAGACTGCCGCGAATCAGCGAGCTCTTTCCGCTGCCGGCGACGCCGGTGACGGCGGTGAGAACGCCTCCGGGGATCTTCACGGTGACGTTGTGGAGATTGTTGAGCGTCGCGTCCTCGACGAGAAGATGCCCTTTCCCTGCGCGCGGCCTCTCCTTCAGCGCCTGGTGCCTCGACAGGTGCTTTCCCGTCAGCGTGCCGCTCTTCTCGAGCTCCTTGAACGGACCCTCGAAGACGACCGTTCCCCCGGCACTTCCGGCGCCTGGCCCCATGTCGACGATGTGGTCGGCAATCGCCATCACCTGAGGCTCGTGCTCCACGACCAGAACCGTGTTTCCGACATCCCGGAGCCTGGTGAGCGTCCTGTTGAGCCTCTGGATGTCGTGCGGGTGCAAGCCGATCGTCGGCTCGTCGAAGATGTAGAGCGTCTCGGTCAGGCTCGACGACAGATGGCGCACCATCTTGACCCGCTGCGACTCTCCGCCGGACAGCGTCGCGGTCTCGCGGCTCAAGCTGAGATAGCCGAGCCCGATCTCGACGAGATGATCGAGCCTCTCCGACACGCGAGCCAGCAGCGGAGCGACAGCCGGCGCGCGAAGCGAACGAATGAGCCCGGCGAGCTCGCTCACCTGCATCGCCGACCACTCTGCGATGTTCTTGCCGCCGACACGGCAGGCGCGCGCGACCTCCGACAGGCGTGTTCCTCCGCACGCGGCGCACGGTCCGGGGGTCACGATCCGCTCGAACGCCGGCCGAAGATGCGGCGCCATCTGCTTCGCGTCCTTGCTCAGGTAGAGGCGCTTGAATTTCGGAATGAGGCCTTCATAGGGCGGCTTCATCTTCGGGTCTTCGAGGTGAAGGAACTTGTTCCACTCCTCCTTCGTGTACTTCTTGAGCGGCTTCTCCACGTCGAAGAATCCCGACTTGCGAAAGGTGAGCCAGTTGTAGCCACCCACGTAGAAGCCTGGAAAGAGGATCGCGCCTCCCTCGAGGGACTTGCTCCTGTCCAGCAGCGCATCGACGTCGATCCGGGAGCCGCGACCGAGCCCCTCGCACTCGGGACACATCCCGGTGGGGTCGTTGAACGAGAGCGCGAGAGCGTGCGGAACCGCGGGCTTCCCGAGCCGGGAGAACAGGACGCGCAGCAGCGTGTAGATGTCGGTCGCCGTTCCCAGGGTCGAGCGCGGATTGCCGCCGATGCGCTGCTGATCGACGATGATTGCCGTCGACAGATTTGCCAGAGCGTCGACGTCAGGCTGACCGTAGCGCGGCAGAAAATTCTGCACGAACGTCGAGAACGTCTCGTTGAGCAGACGCTGGGATTCCGCGGCGATCGTGTCGAACACCAGCGACGATTTCCCCGAGCCCGAGACGCCGGTGAAGACGGTGATTCTCCGTCGAGGAATGTCGACGGAGATGTTCTTGAGGTTGTTCTCGCGGGCGCCCCGGACCTGGATGGTGCCGAGGCGATCGGATCCGGACGATGAGGGGGACATGGTGCTCCGGTGACCAGAAACGCGAACTCAGCCCGGCAGCCTGCGCGAGTCCGGGCGCAGCGCCCACGACGTCAGCGCCAGCGCGAGGCCGGCGAGCGGCGCGAAGATGTGGCCGGCGTTGCTGAGGGCGTCGCTGTCGCGGACGACGGCCCAGGCGAAGGCGGCGCCGGTGAGGTCGAAGACGATGCCCGCATAGGCCCACTCCTTCAGGCGCGGGAATCTCGGCGCCAGCACCGCCAGCGCACCGAGGATCTTCCAGATGCCGAGGAGCGTGACGAAGTGCAGCGGGTAGCCGAGGCGCACGAAGCCGTCGACGTTCGCTGGCACGTGGAGGACCTGGGCCACGCCGCCCGAGACCATGCCCAGCGCGACCAGGCCGGTGGTCACCCAGTAGGGCACGAGCCTCGATCGGCTCACGGGATCCTCGCGAGCAGGTCGACGAGCTTCTCGCGCATCATCTTCCAGCCGTAGCGCGCGCCACCGACGTTCTTCTTCTGGTCCGGCTTGAAGCCCGATTGCACGAGGGACAGGCGGGTGCCCGACGCGGTGGGCGTGAGGGTGAAGGTCACGACCGTGTCGATGTCGCCGACGACCCACGTGTACTTGAGCACCCTGTGCTCTTCGATCTCGACGAACCGGCACTTCACGGCGCCGTCCCAGCCGGGCTGCGGCCGGGCATTGAACGTGAACGCCACCCCCGGCTCGAGCTCGAGATCGACGACCGGCAGGAGCCACTCCGCGAGCAGCACGGGGTCGGTGAGCGCGCGCCACACCTTCTCCGGCACATGGTGCAGATCGAGCTCGAACGAGATGGATTCGTTCTGCGATTGGGCGGTCTGGTCGGCGGGGCTCATTTGTCCATCTTCTCCAGCAGTCGTTCGAGGCGATCGACGTGCTCCGTCCAGAAGGCGCGGTAGTGCGCGATCCAGTCGATGAGCGGCTTCATCCCGCGCGGCTCCACCCGGTAATAGACAAAGCGCCCCTCGCGCCGGCCGTTCACCAGGCCGGCGTCCTTCAAGGTGGCGAGGTGCTGCGAGACCGCCGGCTGCGAGATGTCGAAGCGGGCCGTGAGGTCCTTCACCGCCGCCTCGCCGCGCGTGAGCGACTCGAAGATCGCCCGGCGGCTGGGGTCCGCCAGCGCCTGGAAGATCTTGTCCTCGGCCACGACCGCGCTCCGCATGCCTAACGAATAAGCCACGGCTTATTGATTGTCAAGCGCGAGGCTCGGCGGCGCCGGTCGCGCTCGTGGACCGATCCGTTCTCTTGGCGGCTCACTTCGAGCGGAGCTGGCTGCTTCGCAATCGGCTGGCGGCGCGGGGGCTCGATCGACACCGCGGAGCTGCCGGCGGGGTCGGCCCTGACCGGCCGTGGCGGGATCGGCCGGCTCGATCGGCGGCGGATCGGGTGGATCCGGAGTGAAGGCTGGACGGGTAGATAGCGGCGAAAAAAAGAGGAATTTCAGGCGGCTGAGGTGGGGATGGGCGGCGTAGTCTAAACAAATGTTCAGTAGTGGCCGATTCGGGGTTCGGAGCAGGGGGGCGCCGATCGAGGTCGGCCGCCGGGGGGTGGATGAGCTGCTCGGGGGCGGTGTTCCCCGCGGGCAGGTGGTGGAGGTGTCGGGCTCGAGCTCCTCTGGAAAGGCCACGCTCGCGTTCGGGGTCTGTCTGCGGGCGCTGGAGGACGGGCACGCGGCGGCCTGGATCGACCTCGGCGGTGGGTTCTGGCCGGTGGCCGCGGCCGAGGCCGGGCTTCCGCTCGAGCGGCTCCTGGTGGTGAGGCTGCAGGGCGGGGCGGTGGCGGCGCTGCGCGCGGCGCACATTCTCCTGTCCAGCCCCGGCGCGGTGGCTGCGCTGGTGGTCGATCTTCCGGCCGGCGCCGCGGTGCGCGAGCGCGAGCTGGTTGCTCTGCAGCGGCTGGCCGAGCGCTCGTCGACCGCGCTCCTGTTTCTGACGTCGCGACCTCGCACGGCGCCCTCGCTCGGCGCGGCGGTCGCCCTGCGCCTTCACGCCGAGCGCCGCCCTGGCGGCCGGCTCCGCGTCGAGGTCCTTCGCAACAAGCAGGGCGCGTCCCAGCGCGCCGTCGAGGAGATCGCCGATGGACCGGATCGCCTGCGCGCTGGTCGCGCGCTATGAGCTGGCGCTGCGGGCGCGCGCGGAGCCCGATGTGTGGGTGCGGCCGGTGGCGGTGGCGGACATCCACGGGCCCGGTCGACTCGGCTCGGTGTCGCCGGCGGCCGAGGCGCTCGGGGTGCGGCCCGGTCAGCTGGCGGTGAGCGCGCGAGCGCGGTGCCCGGAGCTGGAGGTGCTGGCGCCGGATCCGGAGATGGTGGCGGAGGCGGAGCAGGAGATCCTGCGCGCGCTCGGGGCGCTGTCGCCGCGGCTGGACAGCGACCGGCGGGGGGCGTTCTTCCTCGGGCTGGGCGGGCTGGAGCGGATCGCGCCCAGCGAGGTGGGCTTCGCCGCCGGCGTGCGCGCGGCGCTCGGCGCGATCGGGCTGGAGGCGTGGGTCGCGGTGGCGGATCAGCCGTTCACCGCGTGGGTGGCGGCGCGGCGGGCGCGGGGCGGACGCGCGGGCGCGGCGGGCGCAGCGGGCGCAGCGGGCGCAGCGGGCGCAGCGGGCGTGGCGGGCGCGGCGGGCGTGGCGGGCGCGGCGGGCGCAGCGGGCGCAGCGGGCGCGGCGGGCGCGGCGGATCGCGGCCTCGCGGGCGCCGCGCATCGCGGCGTCGTGATCGTCCCGCCGGGGCGGGATCGAGCGATCCTGTCGGGGGTTCCGCTGGCTGATCTGCCGCTGTCGAGCCCGGCGCACGAGCTTCTGTCGCTGCTCGGGCTGGAGAGCGCGGCCGAGCTGGCGGCCCTGCCGGCCGGTGCTCTGGCCAGGCGGCTGGGCCCGGAGGGCGCAGAGCTGGAGCGTCTGCTCGGCGGCAGCGGGCGACCGTTCGCGTGGCCGCGCGAGGAGATGGTGCCGGCCGAGGCGGAGCGGGCCTCGCTCGAGCTCGATGAGCCGGTCGAGGATCTCGAGCCGCTCCTCTTCCTCGGCAAGTCGCTGGTGGACCGGATCCTGGCCCAGGTGTCGGCGGCGCGGCAGGTGGTGGACGAGCTCCGCGTGGTGGTGCGGCTGGACGATCGCTCGGAGGTGGTGCACTCGCTGCGCCCGGCCGAGCCAACCCTGGAGTCGCGCCCGATCCTCGATCTCTTCCGCCTGTGGCTGGAGAACCGGCCGTTCGCGGCGCCGGTGCTCGGGCTGGAGATGACCGCGACCGGGGCGCGCCCGGCCAGCGCCCGCCAGCTCTCGCTCTATCACCAGCGCGAGGAGCAGGAGGCCGCGTCGCTCGCGCGTGCGGTGGCGCGGCTCTGCGCCGCCTTCGGGGCGTCGTGCGCGGTGCGACCGATCCTCGCCGACCGGTTCCGGCCGGAGGCCAGGATGGCGTGGGTCGGGTTCGAGGACACCCCGGGATCGAGCTCGGACCCGAACGCGCCGGCCGGGAGGTCGAAGACGAAGACGACGAAGGCGAAGACAGCGGCGCCAAGAGCGAAGACAGCGGCGACGAAGACGAAGACCGCGAAGGCGAAGACCAGGTCGCCGTCGAGCGCGCCGCCATCGTCGCCGAGCGCTCCGCCCACCGCCGGGCGCGCGGCATCGGGCGCATCGACCCCGACGGTGATGCGGATCGGCACCCCCGAGCCGATCGACTGGCAGGGCGACGTGCTTCGCCGGCCCGGACGACCGGCGGCGCGGGTGGTGGCGGCCGAGGGGCCGATCCGGCTGGCCGGCGAGTGGTGGGAGGGCGACGGCTTCGATCGCTCGTATCACTGGCTCACCCTCGCCGACGGCAGCCTGTGCTGGGTCTATCGCGATCACCAGGACGGGCGGCACTACCTGCACGGGGTGGCGGATTGAACGGCCGCGGCGCATCGAGGCCAGCGGTGACGCGCTACGCCGAGCTTCACTGCCGGACCGCGTTCTCGTTCCTCGAGGGGGCGTCGCACCCGGAGGAGCTGATCGCTCGCGCTCTCGAGCTCGGATTGTCCGCCCTCGCGATCACCGATCGCAACGGGCTGCACGGCGTGGTCGAGGCGCGCGAGCGGCTGTGCGAGATCGCCTCCCTCGAGCGCGCCGACGAGGGGCGCGCGCCGCTCCGCCTGATCTACGGCAGCGAGATCACCGTCGGCGTCGGGGACGGCGACGGCGGCCATGCCGGCGACGACAGCGCCGTCCTCCTGGTCTCGGATCTGGGCGGCTACCACCGCCTGGCCGGGGCGGTCACGCGCGGTCGCCTGGCCGCCGACAAGGGCGAGTTCTGCCTCTCCTTCGCCGAGCTGGTCGCCGAGACCGACGGTGGCGCCGGCCTGTTCATCCTGGCCGGCGGCCCGCGCAGCGCCGCCATGGATCACCTGTCCCGCGGCGACACCGCGGCGGCCGCCCGCGCGCTCGCCCGCTGGCGCGAGGCGTTTGGCGATTGCGTCCATGTCGAGCTGGTCCGCCACGTCGGCCCCGGCGACCGCGACCGGTCGCTGGCGATGGCCGAGCTGGCTCAACGCCTCGGCGCACCGACGGTGGCGACCAACGACGTCTGCTTCCATACCCCGGCTCGCAAGCCGCTCCACGACATCCTCACGTGCGTGGCGGGCGGCTTCCGGCTGGATCAGGCCGGCCGCCGGCTCCTGCCCAACGCCGAGCCGCACATCAAGTCGGGCGCCGAGATGGCGGCGCTCTTCGCCGACCTTCCCGACGCGGTGGCGCGCGCCGCGGCGCTGGCCGACGCGGTCGACTTTCGCCTGACCGACGTGCGCTACACCTATCCGCCGCCGGCGCTGCCGCCCGGCGAGACCGCCGACGAGGTCCTGACCCGCCTGGCCGGCGAGGGGTTGCGCCGCCGCCTCGGCGCGGGCGCCGATCGCCACCAGGCTCAGCTGGCCAGGGAGCTCGACCTCATCGCCGAGCTCCGCTACGCCGGCTACTTCCTGACCATGCACGAGGTCATCAACCTCTGCCGCGACAAGGGCATCCTGTGCCAGGGGCGCGGCTCGGCGGCCAACTCGCTGGTCTGCTTCGGCCTCGGCATCACCTCGGTCTCGCCCGAGACGATCGACATGCTGTTCGAGCGCTTCCTCTCGCGCGAGCGCAACGAGCCGCCCGACATCGACCTCGACATCGAGCACGAGCGGCGCGAGGAGGTCATCCAGCACGTCTACGCCCGGTACGGGCGCCAGCACGCCGCCATGGTGGCCGAGGTCATCCGGTACCGGTTTCGCTCGGCGGTGCGCGACGCGGGCAAGGCGCTCGGCTTCACCGACGTCGAGCTCGGCCGCATGGCCAAGTTCCTGACCCATCACGTCGAGGAGCTCGACGGCGTGGCGCTGGCCGCCTGCGGCATCGATCCGCGCAACCCCAACCTGCGGGCGCTCATCCGCTTCGCCCGCGCCATGGCCGGGCTGCCCCGCCACCTGTCGATCCACGTGGGCGGCTTCATCCTGTCAGACGTGCCGCTCGGGCGGATCGCGCCGATCGAGAACGGCCGCATGGTCGACCGCACCGTCATCCAGTGGGCCAAGGACGACGTCGATGCCATGGGCATGTTCAAGCTCGACCTGCTCGGGCTCGGCATGCTGACCGTGCTGTCGAAGTGCTTCGCGCTGGTGCGCGAGCAGCACGGCGCCGAGCTCGGCCTGGAAACCACCCCGGCCGACGACCCGGCCACCTACGAGATGATCCGCCAGGCCGACACGATCGGCGTGTTCCAGATCGAGTCGCGCGCGCAGATGAACATGCTGCCGCGGCTCGAGCCGGTGAAGTTCTACGACCTGGTCATCGAGGTGGCGATCGTCAGGCCCGGGCCGATCCAGGGCAAGATGGTGCACCCGTACCTGCGCCGCCGGCGCGGCGAAGAGGAGGTGGAGTACCCGCACCCGCGCATGCGCGACATCCTCCACCGCACCCTCGGCGTGCCGCTGTTCCAGGAGCAGGTCATGCGCCTGGCCGAGGCGGTCGGCGGCTACACACCCGGCCAGGCCGATCAGCTGCGCCGCGACATGGCGTCGTGGCGCGCCGAGGGCAAGATGCCGCGCCACCGCGAGCGGCTCATCGCCGGGATGCAGTCGAGCGGGCTCACCCTCGAGTTCGCCGAGCGGGTGTTCCAGCAGATCGAGGGTTTCGGCTCGTACGGCTTCCCCGAGTCGCACGCGGCGGCGTTCGCGCACCTGGCCTACGTGTCGGCCTACTTGAAGTGCCACTACCCGCTGGAGTTCGCGGTGGCGCTGCTCAACTCGCAGCCGATGGGCTTCTACAGCCCGGCGGTGATCCTGAACGACGCCAGGCGCCACGGCGTCGGAATCCGGCGCCCCGACGTGCAGCGCTCCGGCTGGGACTCGTCGATCGAGGACCGCTGCCTGCGCATGGGGCTGCGCCTGGTCCGCGGGCTGGGCGAGGAGACCGGGCGCGCGATCGAGCGCGCGCGCGGCGAGGGCGGGCCGTTCGGCTCGGTCGAGGACCTGTCCCGCCGCGCCGCCGCGCCGTCGCGCTCGCTGGTCCCGCTGGCCGCGGCCGGGGCGCTGTCGAGCTTCGGCGACCGCCGCCAGGCGGTGTGGCGCGCGGCGGCGGCGGCGCGCCCGCATGGCCCGCTCTACGCCGGGGCCGCCGAGCCGGACCCGCCGCCGCCCCTGCCGCCGATCGATCCGCTCGAGGCGCTGTCGCTCGACGCCCGCTACGCCTCCAGCTTCCCCGAGCGCCACCCGATGGAGCTCATCCGCGACGCGATGCGGGGCGAGGGCGTGCTGAGCGCGACCGAGGCGGCGGCCGTCCCGCCGGGCCGCGTCATCGAGGTGGCCGGGCTGGTCATCACCCGCCAGCGCCCGGAGTCGGCCGGCGGGGCGCTGTTCCTGACGCTCGAGGACGAGACCGGCCACGTCGACGTGGCGCTGTCGGAGCGGGTGTTCCTGCGCTTCCAGAGCGTGGTGCGCCTGTCCCACGCGCTGCGCGTGCGCGGCCGCATCACCGCGGATGGGCGCGCGCGCAACGTCTCCGCCGTGCATATCGCGCCGCTCCGCTTCGAGCGCGCCCTGCGGGTGGATGCCCACGACTTTCGTTGACCACCGCATCGCACTTCTGCGACACAAGCGCCCATGAGAGCGCCTCGCATCCTGATCCTCCTCCCCACGCTCGCCCTGGTGTCCGGCTGTCCCCGCCACCAGGGCGGTTCGAGCACGCGCAGCGGGAACGACATCGTCCTGTCCGCCGAGGGCATCCCGTCCTTCCCCGGCGGCGCCCAGCGCTGCCCGTCGCCCAACGGCGAGGGCAAGATCGAGCTGTCCTACGAGAACGGCGAGAAGCGGCTGCGCGGCCAGTGCCAGGGCGGCGTCATGGTCGGCGACTGGAAGGCCTGGTACGAGAACGGCGCGGTGGTGTGGAAGGCCCACTTCGAGCACGGCCTGCTCGACGGCGACTTCGAGTCGTGGCACCCGAACGACGAGGACATGGCGCGGGCCAGCTACGACAAGGGCGCCGCCAGCGGCGGGTTCAAGGCGTGGTGGGCGAACGGCAAGAAGCGCGCGGTCGGCGAGTACGTGGCCGGCAAGAAGGCCGGCTGCTGGGAGACCTGGCACGAGAACGGCCAGAAGGCGAGCAAGGGCGCCTACGACGAGGACAGGAAGGTGCTGGCCTGGCTCTACTGGAGCGAGAGCGGCGACAAGCGCAAGGAGAAGCTGGGCGGTGAGGCCAGCCACGGCCGCTGCCTCATCACCTTCTGAGCCGGAGCCCGGTTCGGCGCTCCTGGCGCGCCCGCCGGCTCGTTCTGGAGCGCCGGCTCGTATATATGATCGCCGCCATGAAGCTCTACGGCACCAAGACGTCGCCGTTCGTCCGCCGGGTCCGCATCGTCGCAGCCGAGCTCGGCGTCCCGATCGAGCTGGTCGACACGACGTCCGATGACGGGCAGAAGGCGCTGCGCGCGGTCAGCCCGCTGTGGAAGGTCCCGGTCGTCGAGCTCGACGGCCGCGTGATCTTCGATTCGCGCATCATCATCGATCACCTGCTCGACGAGCACGGATACGGCTCGCTGCGGCCGGTCAGCACCGAGCCGAGCGGGTGGGTGTGCGAGCAGAACCTGGTCTCCGCCATCGACACGGCGCTCGAGTCGGCCGTCGTCGTCTACTACTTCGACCGGGAAGGCGCCGAGCTCGACCGATCGCCGTACCTGGTCAAGCAGCGAGACCGGATCGAGTCGATCCTCGGCTGGATCGACTCCCAGCTGGACGGGCCGTGGGTGACCAGCGAGGCCCAGATCGGGCTGTCCGAGATCGCCCTGGTCACCGCGCTCGACTGGTTCGTGTTCCGCGAGCGCTACCCGGTCGACTCGCACCCGAACCTGGCCGCGTTCCGCGCCGCCCACGCCGGCCACCCGAGCTTGCGGTCGACCTACCCGGTGCTTTCCTGATGCGGTGGGCGCTGGCCGTCGCGCTGCTGGCGGCCTGCCACGGCGGCGGCGGCGGCGGCTCGTCGTCGTCCGGCGCGGTCGCGGTCGGGGACGTGGCCGGCGCCCGCGCCGCGCTCGGCAAGGCGGTGGTGGTGGTCGGGACGGCGCAGATGGCCAAGCTCGGGCCGATCGTCCAGTCGGGCGACCTCGTGGTCTACTGCATCGACCTGGATCCCTGGCCGGACGCGCTGACCGGCAAGCGAGTGACCGCGCGCGGGACGCTCGACTTCACCCAGGAGTACGACGCCCGCCGCTCACCGGGCGGCGTGATCAGCGCCGGGACCTCGGGCGGCGTGTTCGTCCTGCGTGGCTGCGCGGTCGACACCGCCGCGCCCTGACCGCGGTCGGCTTCGCGATCAGTGCGGCGATAGCCGCGTGGTCGCCGCTACCCGCGTGGTCGCGCGCTCGTCGAGCGGCAGGGCCAGGTCGAGCGGGATCGAGTCGGCCTCGGCGGCGGCGCGGACCGCCTCGACCAGCTCGCGGACGCGGCCGGCGGTGAACGGCTTCTCCAGCCAGGCGCGGCCGAGGCTGTCGATGAGCTGGCTGACCTCGTCGGTGAGCGCGCCGCCGGTCATGAACAGGACCCGATCGCACTGCTCCGGGGAGACCGCCTCGAGGTTCCAGTAGAAGTCGATGCCGGACATCTCCGGCATGATGATGTCGCACAGGATCACGTCGAACTCGCGCTGGGCGAGGATGCCGAGCGCCTGGCGGCCTGAGCCGGCCGGCGTGAGATCGTGGCCGCGCAGGACGCGGCGCAGCGAGGCCACCACCATCGGGTCGTCGTCGATGACCAGGACGCGGGCCGGCTGCTCGGGCGGCAGCTCGCGTGAGGGTGGAGCGGGGAGCGGCGCGGGCAGCGGCGTCCCCTTGGGACCCTGCCACGACCTCTCCGCCGGCCACTCGCCGACCGGCGCCAGCTTGGTCGCATCCGGCTGCGGGATGAGCGAGACCGAGGCCTGGGTCGCGGGTCGGTCACCGACCAGCGCGGTCAGCCTGCCCTCGACCAGCTGCAGGTCCGCGATCGCGCCGGCGAACTTGTGGTCGATGTCGCGGGTGATGCACGCGGAGGCCGACAGCCGCCCGGCCGCGGCCAGCCGCTCGGCCAGGATCAGCTCCATCTCGATCTCGCGCAGCTCGCGCAGTCCGTTGGCCAGCTCGGCGTCGACCACCCCGAGGGTGGCGCTGTGGTGCGTGACCCGCTCCTCCAGCTCCCTGATGCGATCGCTCACCGCGCGCCCGGCGACCGACGAGGAGGTGACGTCACGGAAGAAGAAGCCGCGCCCGATCCGCTCGCCGACGTCGCTCCAGATCGGCGCGGTGTGCGCCTCGATCACCCGGCCGTCGCCGAGGGTGAGCTGCTCGGTGGCGGCGATGTCGACGTCGAGCCGCACGTCGGCGATGCGGGTCAGGAAGCGCTTGGGGTCCGTCACCTGGTCGAGCGCGGCGCGGCGCAGGTCGGCGCGCCGGAAGCCCCCGTCGACCGGATCCGTGATCCGCCACATCTCGAGCAGACCGCGGTTGGAGAAGATCACCCGGTCGTCGTTCGAGACCAGGAGGATCCCGTCGACCGAGGCGGCCTCGCGCTGGCAGACCAGGGCGGCGCGCTGCTCGGCCAGGCGGATCGTGAGATCGGCGACCTCGTTGCGGCGCTCGCCCAGCTCGCGCCGGGCCTCGCTCACCTGGACGTGGCCATGGCGATACCAGGCCAGGAACGCGAGCGCGCCGAACACCATGAGGTACGCGTCGGCGCGGTCGGCGCACTGGTGGAGGAGCAGCGCCGACCACAGCAGATGACCGATCACGACCGCGTGGCGGGCCAGGGCTGCCTCGGTCCGGATGCGGGCGACCGCGAACGCGACGCCACCGGTGACGAGGATGAGGAGGAAGGCGGCGCGGAACGCCAGCGGCATGTCCACACCATCGCGCGCCGACCACAGCGCGAGGCAGGTGGCGCCGAGCCCCTGTATCGCGGTCAGCCAGCCGAGGAAGCGACCGGACCGGGTCTCCTCGTCGTTGATCTGCGTCAGCGAGGGAATGATGGGGCGACCGAGGCGTACCGTCGGCCAGCTCGGTTGTCGGGTGCGCGGAGCCAGATGCACACCATGGGGATCGACCGACGACCTCGGACCTTGAGCACCGCGGCAAAAAAAGATGCATCGGAAGATGCCGTTCCTTTCGAGGTCGCCGCGCCTACCGGCGCGGATCCACGCGTCGAATGCCCGCCTGACCCCGGGCGGGTGCTGCCGCGCGGAGTACTCTGCGCGCATGAGACCTCGACGGATCGCCGGGTTGCTCGCGGCAGCGATGACCCTCGCGCTGGGCGCGCCGGTCGGTCGAGGACAGCCGGGGCCTGATCCGGCCGCCAGCGCGCCGGCGGTCGAGCCAGCGGGGCGAGCGGCGCGGCCGGCTTCCCCGGCCGCCGCGGTGCGGCCGTCGGTGCTGGTCGCCCGACCGGTGTTCGAGTGGAGCGCGGCGGCGGCGGCCGGGGCGCTGTGGCTCACCACCGGCGCGCTGGTCAAGCCGCGCATTGCCCCGACCGAGTGCCGCTGGTGCGACGCGAACTGGTTCGACGACCAGGTGCGCTCGCTGCGCTGGTCGGATCCGCATCCGGCCGATCTGGCCAGCGACGTCATCTCCTACGCCGTCGCGCCGGTCGTCATCGGGGGGCTGGTCGCGCTGGCCGCCGCTCACGATGGCCGCGCCCGCGAGATCTCGGTGGACGAGCTCATGGTGGCCGAGGCGACCGTCGCCGCGGGTCTGATCGGCGAGGCCTCGCGGCTGGGGACCGCGCGCGAGCGCCCGTCGGTGCACGCGCTGCCCGACGACCAGAAACCGGCCGGAGACGCCGCCGAGGAGAACAACCTGTCGTTCTTCTCCGGCCACGTCGCCACCTCCTTCGCCCTCGCGGTCTCGAGCGGCACCGTCGCGACGATGCGGCGCCGGCGCCTGGCGCCGCTGGTGTGGGCGAGCGGGCTGACCATGGCGGTGACCACCAGCTACCTGCGGATCGCCTCCGACGAGCACTACGCCACCGACGTGCTGGCCGGCGTGGTCGCCGGCGTGGCGCTCGGGCTCGCCGTCCCGCTCCTCCATCGCCGCGCGGAGAGGGTGGGCTCGCGGGTCATCGCCACCGCGGCGCCGCTGCCCGGCGGCGCGATGGTGCTGCTGCTGTGGCGCTGATCCGCCGCGTCAGAGGAGGTCCCTAGGATGCGGCGGCGGCCGGCGACCCGGCCGGGGCAGCCATGCGCTTCATCGCCGACCTCCACATCCATTCGTATCTGTCGCGCGCGACCAGCAAGGACCTGACCCTCGAGGGGCTGGCGCGCTGGGCCCAGCTGAAGGGCATCACGGTGGTCGGCACCGGCGACTTCACTCACCCGCGCTGGCTGGCCGAGCTGCGCGAGAAGCTGGTCCCGGCCGAGCCCGGCCTCTACGCGCTCCGTCCCGACCTCGAGCGCGCGGTCGCCGAGCTGGTGCCGGCCGCGTGCCGCGCGCCGGTCCGCTTCGTGCTCCAGGTCGAGGTCTCGAGCATCTACAAGCGCGGCGGCAAGGTGCGCAAGGTGCACAACCTGGTCTTCGCGCCGGACCTGGACATCGCGGCGCGCGTCGCGGCGCGGCTGGGGCGGATCGGCAACATCGAGTCCGACGGGCGGCCGATCCTCGGGCTCGACTCGCGCGACCTGCTCGAGATCGCGCTGGAGACGTCGGCTGAGGCGTTCGTCATCCCGGCCCACATCTGGACCCCATGGTTCTCCGCGCTGGGCGCGATGTCGGGCTTCGACGCGATCGGCGAGTGCTTCGGCGACCTGGCCGATCACATCTTCGCGGTGGAGACCGGGCTCTCGTCCGACCCGGCGATGAACTGGCGCCTGAGCGCGCTCGACCGCTACGCGCTGGTGTCGAGCTCCGACGCGCACTCGCCGGAGAAGCTGGGCCGCGAGGCCAACCGGTTCGACTGCGAGCTCTCGTACACCGGCATGCGCGACGCGCTGCGCGACCGGCGCGACGGCTTCCTCGGCACCCTCGAGTTCTTCCCCGAGGAGGGCAAGTACCACTTCGCCGGCCACCGCAAGTGCGGCGTGATGATGGCGCCGGACCAGGCCCGCGCGGCCGGCGGCGTGTGCCGGGTGTGCGGCAAGCCGGCCACCGGCGGCGTCATGAGCCGCGTGGAGGCGCTGGCCGACCGCGACGACGGCTGGCGCCCGGCCGGCGCCAAGGAGTTCCAGCGCCTGATCCCGCTCGGCGAGCTGCTGGGCGAGGTGCTCGGGGTCGGCGCGGCCACCAGGCGCGTGCGCGACTGGTACGGCCGGCTGCTCGAGCGAGTCGGCCCGGAGCTGACCGTGCTGGGCGAAGCGTCGGTCGAGGCGGTGGGGCAGGAGGGGCCGCCGCTGGTCGAGGAGGCGCTGCGGCGCATGAGGGCCGGCCAGGTGGACGCGCGCGCCGGCTACGACGGCGAGTACGGGGTCGTGCGGGTGTTCACCGACGAGGAGCGGCGGAGGCTGCTGGCCCAGCGGAGCTTCGGGTTCGCCGCGCCGGCCAGCCCGGCGCCGGAGTCGATTGCGGCGCCGGAGTCGATCGCGGCCGCGGAGTCGATCGCCGCGCCAGAGCCGACCGCGTCCGCCGCGTCCCCCGCCGCGCCGGGATCGACCGGCTTCGCCGCGCCGCTCGCCGACCCGACCCGCTCCGGCGCCGGCGCCGGGAACGACGAGCAGCGCGCGGTCATCGAGCACGACGGCGGGCCGATCCTCGTGGTCGCCGGGCCGGGCAGCGGGAAGACGCGCACGGTGGTGATGCGCATCGCGCGGCTGGTCGCCACCGGCGTGTCGCCTCGCGCGATCACCGCGATCAGCTTCACCCGCAAGGCGGCCGGCGAGCTGGCCTCGCGGCTGGCCGCCGAGCTGGGCGAGCCGGGCCAGCGCGTCTCGGCCTGCACCTTCCACTCGCTCGCCCTCGAGCTCCTGCGCGGGTTCCCGGCCGAGGCGGGGCTGCCGCGCGACTTCGCGGTGCTCGACGACGCGGCCCGGCGCGCCCTCTTGCCCGACGCGGCCACCGCCGAGGCGATCTCGCAGGCCAAGGCGGCGCTGGTCTCGCCGGCCGATCTCGACCCGGCGCTGGCCGCGGCGCTCGCGAGCTACCAGGAGGCGCTGGCCGCGGCGGGCGCGGTCGACTTCGACGATCTGGTCGCGGTCGCGGTTCGCCTGCTCGAGGGCTGCCTGCCGGCCCGCGCCGCCGCCCGCGAGCGGGCGCGCCACCTGTTCGTCGACGAGCTGCAGGACATCAACCCGGCCCAGTACCGGCTGGTCCGCCTGCTCGCACCGCCGGATGCGTCGCCCGACCTGTGCGCGGTCGGCGACCCGGACCAGGCCATCTACGGCTTCCGCGGCTCCGACCCGGGCTTCTTCCACCGCTTCACCGGCGACTACCCGGGCGCCCGCGTGGTCTCGCTCGCCCGCTGCTACCGCTGCACCGCGCCGGTCCTCGGCGCCGCGTCGGCGGTCATCGCGAGGAGCCCGGGGCGCGCGGCCCGCCGGCTCGAGCCGGTCGGCTCGGCCGGGCCGTCGCCGCTCATCCACTGCCACGCCGCCGCCGATCCGGTCGACGAGGCCGCGTTCATCGCCGCCGAGGTGACCCGCGCGATCGGCGGGATCGCGCTCGAGACCTCGACGAGCGAGGAGGGGACCGCCGGCCCGCTCGCGTTCCACGACATCGCGGTCCTGACCCGGACCGGCGCCCAGGCCGGGCCGATCGAGGAGGCGCTCGCGCGGGCCGGCATCCCGACCAGCCGGGCCGCCGACGACGCCGCGCTGTCCCGCCCCGAGGCGGCCGGGCTCATCGCGTCGCTGCACGACACCGCCGTGCGCGACGGGCGCTCGCTCGACCAGATCCTGGCCGGGCTGGCCCCGAGCCGCGCCCCGGCCGCGCTGCGCCGCGCGCGCGATCAGATCGCGCGGATCGCCGCGCCGTTCGGCGCCGACGCGCGCGCCTTCCTGGCCGCCCTGCCGCTCCTGTCGTCGGCCGAGGCGCAGCTCGAGGCCGACCGGGTGGCGCTGTTGACGCTCCACGCCGCCAAGGGGCTCGAGTTCTCGCTGGTGGTGATCGCCGGGTGCGAGGAGGGGCTCCTCCCGCTCCACCTGCCCGGCAAGTCGACCGACCTCGAGGAGGAGCGGCGCCTGTTCTACGTCGGCATGACCCGCGCCCGCCGGCGGCTGATCCTGACCCGCGCCGCCCGGCGCACCCTGTTCGGCCGCGCCGCCGAGCCGCCCCCGTCGCGCTTCCTGGCCGATCTGCCGCCCGAGCTGGTCGCGGTGCGGTACAGCGCGCGCCCGCCGCGGTCGTCGTCGCCCCGCCAGCTCGCGCTGCTCTGATCGTCAGGCCGCCTCGGCCCGCACGATCAGCCGCCGACTGTCGAGGACGAAGCGCGAGCCGTCCAGCCCGCCGAGGAGCTGGACGATCCGGAACCCGGCGCTCTCGAGCGCCCGGCACAGCTGGTCCGGCTGGTAGAGCCGTACCGGCATCTCGTGGGCGAACACCGCCGCGCCGCCCGGCTCGCGCAGCTCGATGCGCTCGTGGATGATCCCGAGCTGGAAGTCGAAGCGGCGCTGGCGCAGCGCCACCGCGCCGTCCTCCAGCACCTCCCAGGTCTGGGGCTGGAAGTGGCGCAGCACCCAGATCGGGTTCATCCGCTCGATGAGGAACTGGCCGCCCGGCCGGAGCGCGCGCCGGAACGAGCGCAGCGCGCGCAGGTCGTCCTCCTCGCTCTCGAGGAAGCCCCACGAGGTGAAGAAGTTGTAGGCCGCGTCGAACTCGCCGTCGAACGGCAGCTCGCGCATGTCGCTGAGCACGAAGCGCGCGTCCACCTGCTCGCGGGCGGCGGCCTCGCGCGCGGCGGCGATCTCGATCTCGGACAGATCCGCGCCGGTCACGCGGTGGCCGCGCGCGGCCAGCGGGATCGCGTGGCGGCCGTGCCCGCACACGGTGTCGAGCACCTCCTGGCCGGGCGCGAGGCCGAGCTGGTCGATCAGGAACTGCACCTCCGTCCCGACGTCGAGGCCGGCCAGCATGGTGCGCCAGGCGCGCTGGTAGTCGCCGCGGAACATGCCGCGGTAGAACGGCTCTGCCATCTCGTGCCCTCCCATGTGCTTTCGAGCATAGCCGGTCGACCCGCCGCCGCCTGGCTGTAAGAAGCTCGCCGGCGCGCCCGTTGTTCGCCCATGCATCGTCTCCTCGCCGCGCTGTCGGTCCTCGCGATCACCTGTGGCTGCGGCGGCGGGGCCGCAGCGGGCCGCAACACCACCGCGGCGTCGTCCGCCGGCGAGTCGGTGTCGGTCCTGGCCAGCGCCGGTCCCACCACGACCGTCGATGTCGCGGCCAACCCGGGCGCGCCGGACGGGTCCTCGGCGGTGGCGGCGGCCGCGCCTCTCCCCGAGAGGGTCGTGGTCGAGGGCGCGGTCGATCTCGAGGTGGAGGACCCGGAGCGCGCCGCCGACGGCCTGCGCGGCGAGATCGAGCGGCTGGGCGGGCGCGTGGTCAGCGAGAAGGTGGACGGCGCGGCTCGCTCGTGGCGCGCCCAGATCCGCGTGCGCCTGCCGCCCGAGCGGGTCGACGAGGTGGTGGCCTGGCTCGATCGCCAGGGCGAGATCACCAGCAAGCGGATCGAGGCGGCGGACGTGTCGCGCACCCTGTTCGATCAGGAGCTGGCGCTGACCAACCTCACCGCCACCCTCGAGCGACTGCGCAAGCTGCTCGACGGCGGCGGCCTGTCGATGCAGGACATCCTCGGCGTCGAGCGCGAGATGAGCCGGCTGCGCGGCGAGATCGATCGCATCAAGGGAGAGAAGCGCTGGCTCGAGGACCGGGTGGCGTTCGCCACCCTCGACGTCCAGGTCAGCCGCCGCGACGGCGCGGTCATGAGCCCGCGGACCAAGGTCTACCCGGGCCCGCGCCTGGCCGCCCTGACCCTGTTCGATCCGGACGGGCGCATGCGCACGCGCCTGGGCGGGGGCTTCGCGATGCACATCGTCATCCCGCGCATCACCCTCGAGATCGACGTGTTCGACGACGTCGAGGCGTCCGCCGATCACCCGGCCGAGGGACACGCGGTCCTGGCCACCTACGGGGCCGCGATGTACTCCGACTTCCTCGGCCGCGGCAAGCGCCGGTTCCTCAACCCGTACCTCGGCTTCCGGCTCGGCTACGGCTACCTCGACTACAACGCGTTCGCGGTGCAGGGCGAGCTCGGCGTCGAGCTCTTCAAGCACGAGTACGTGATGGTCGACGCCAGCGTGCGCGCGACCGGGCTGTTCGGCGCCGATGACGTCGACGCCGGGCTGGTCAGCGGCGCCTCGATCGTCTTCGCGTTCTGACCGGACGCCGGGGACGGCGCTACAGGCCGAGCTGCTTGGCGATGATGACCTTCATGATCTCGTTGGTCCCGGCGTAGATGCGCTGGACCCGCGCGTCCATGAAGGCGCGCGTCACAGGGTACTCGAGCATGTAGCCGTAGCCGCCGAAGAACTGCAGGCACTGGTCGATGACCCGGCCGGCCATCTCGGTCTGCCACAGCTTGGCCATCGAGCACTCCTTGACCAGGTGCTTGCCCGAGACGTGCTCGCCGATCAGCTTGTCGATGAAGGCGCGCCCGACCTCGACCTCGGTCGCGCACTCGGCCAGCTTGAACTGGGTGTTCTGGAACTTCGCGATCGGTCGCCCGAACGCGTGCCGCTCCTGGCAGTACGCGATCGTGTCGGCCAGCACCCGCTCGGCCGACGCCTGCGACATGATCGCCACGCACAGCCGCTCCTGCTGCAGCTTGGTCATGAGCGAGCGGAACGCCGATCCTTCCTCGCCCAGCCGGCACGACGCCGGCACCCGGCAGTCCTCGAACGCCAGCTCCGCGGTGTCCTGCGACGGCATCCCCATCTTGGCCAGCTTCTTCCCCTTGATGAAGCCGGGGGTGTCCGCCTCGACCACGAACAGGCTCATCCCGCGGTGCGCGTTGTTCGGGTCCGGGTCGGTCCGCGCCACCACGATGCACAGGTCGCACAGGATGCCGTTCGAGATGAACGTCTTGGCCCCGTTCAGCACGTAGAAGTCGCCGTCGCGCACCGCGCTGGTGGTGATGCCGGCCAGGTCGGAGCCGGTCCCCGGCTCGGTCATCGCGATGGCGGTCACCAGCTCGCCGGAGGCGCAGCCCGGCAGCCAGCGCCGCTTCTGCTCCTCGCTGCCGAACGTGTGCAGGTACGGCACCACGATGTCGGAGTGGAGCGACAGCGCGAAGCCGCTCTCGTAGATGCGCGCCATCTCCTCCATGACGATGGTCGCGTGGAGGAAGTCGCCGCCCGGGCCGCCGTACTCCTCCTCCAGCCAGGTGCAGAGGAAGCCGCTGGCGCCGGCCACGCGCCAGGCGGCGCGGTCGACCATGCCGGCCTGGTTCCAGCGCGGCTGGTTGGGCACCACCTCGCGCTCGAGGAACTGCCGGAACGACTGGCGGAACATCTCGTGGTCGTCGCGAAACAGCGTGCGGTCCATGCGCGCGGCAGTATACGCAGCCACGCGCTCCGCGATGGTAAAACCGCGGTCACATGGCCGGCCTCCAGGCGCGCGGACTGCGCATCGTCCTGCCCGACGGGCGACCGCTGGTCGACGACTTCACCCTCGATGTGGCGCCGGGCGAGGTCGTGGTGCTGCTCGGCGGCAGCGGGACCGGCAAGTCGACCTTCGCCCGCCTCCTGTTCGAGCGCGACGAGCTGGAGCGGAGCGGGTTCGAGGTGATCGGCGGCGAGCTCGCCTTCGAGCGCGCCGACCTCGGCCTGGTCCCGCAGCGCGGCGCGCTGTTCGATCACCTCGACGTGCGCGGCAACATCGAGCTGGCCCTGCGCTACGGCGGCGCCGGCTCCGACGCGGACACCGGCGCCGGCGGGCGGGACGCCGACCCGGCCGCGTGGCTCGAGCGGGTCGGCCTCGACCGAGCGCTGGCCGAGCCGGGCGTGGCGGTCGATCGCCTGTCCGGCGGACAGGCCCAGCGGGTCGCGGTGGCGCGCAC